>ENA-UOOI01002112-UOOI01002112.1-fermentation-metagenome-genome-assembly--contig:-NODE-2112-length-18243-cov-4.646635_pt1 | contig 18243 bp, 18 predicted proteins | sample MGYA00245779_ERZ724027 | MGnify/ENA primary metagenome ERZ724027 (study PRJEB28704, sample SAMN03018318) | fermentation metagenome | biome: anthropogenic terrestrial biome; feature: soil; material...
CGTCGCTCAAAATAACATAATCCTATTTATGCCTGATTTCAAATTGCGAATTGAATAATTGCTACTGCAGTCCATGATTTGAGCCTGTATTATTACACCCAATTTCATATTACAAAATTGAAGCAATTACGACAATATAATGCAAAAATTATAAATTATTAACTATACTCATACCTATGGTTTTGCTATCATCAAAATATAAAGATCACATCAACATATTTTATGAATAACTTAATGGAGGAAATTATTATGAATTCAAAGCAACTGGTTCTTGATGCCTTAAAATGCAAGGAAGTGGAAAGGGTTCCATGGGTTCCTTTTGTAGGATGCCATGCCGCCAAGCTGATAAACGTCACTGCCGAGGAATATTTTAAAAATGCTGATAATATTATAAACGGTGTTACAAAAGCCTACGAAGTATACAGACCGGATGCCCTTCCTGCACTGTTTGATCTTCAGGTGGAGGCAGAAGCAATAGGCTGTAAGCTTAAATATGCAGATACCAATCCGCCGTCAGTTGTTACTCATCCTCTTGAAGATGGAGCCAAACTGTCGGATTTAAAGGTTCCTGATGAAAGTGCCGGAAGGTTTCCAATTATTTTGAAGGCTATGAGAAAAATATGCAGCACTCTTGGAGACAAGATTGCCATATACGGTTTGATTACAGGACCTTTTACACTTGCCCTCCATCTCCTTGGAACAGATATATTTTATAAGATGGTAGACGAGCCGGAATATGTCCATGAACTTTTAAAGTTTACAAAAAGCGTATGCATAAATACTGCAAGAATGTATATCGAAGCCGGAGCCGATGTCATCGCAGTCGTGGATCCTATGACATCCCAGATATCCCCTCGGGATTTTGCAAAATTTGTTTCACCATATGCAAAAGAGATCTTCAAATTTATAAAATCCAGAGAAAAGTTATGTTCATTCTTTGTATGCGGAAATGCGAAAAACAATATTGAAGAGATGTGCAAGTGCAACCCGAACAATATATCTATCGATGAAAATATTCCCCTTGAATATGTAAAAAGTGTATGCAATAAATATGGCATATCCTTTGGAGGAAATATAAAACTTACTGTTACGATGTTATTCGGAACCCCTACAGATAACATAAATGATGCGGAAAACTGCATGTCGATAGGAGGCAAGACAGGATATATACTTTCGCCAGGCTGCGATATTCCCTTTGATACTCCGGAAGAAAATATAAAGGCGATCTCAAGCCTTGTGCACGGAGAAGTAAGAAAATTCCTTCAATCGACAAATGTACTGGAGGGTATAAATATTAAAATACCTGATTATAAAAATGAAAAACAGGTAATCGTGGATATAGTGACAATAGATTCTGCAAGCTGTGCCCCTTGCCAGTATATGGTCGAAGCCGTTAAAAATTCATGCAGCCAATTCGGCAGCAAGGTAAAATGGGTGGAACATAAAATTAAGGAAAAAGAATCGGTAGTTTTTATGCTCAAAATGGGTGTTTCAAATATACCTACAACACTGATCGATGGCGAAATCAAATATGTAAGCATAATACCCGATGAAAACGCATTGACTGAGGAGATCAAGAAAGCCTTGGCAAAAAAAGGATTATAGAAATTGCTTTAAGGCATAATATATGATATATATTGCAGAGGATGTTTATGATGGGTTTGAAAAGGGTTAACGTCAAGATAGTAGAGTCGAAGCAGCCATGCAGTGCTTGCCTAATCACGGGAAATCTGGTAAGGGAAATGATGGATAAGATAAGCAGGGAACTCGGGTGCGTAGACATCGAAAATATAAAATTAAGCGACCTTAAAAATGTCCATTCTATAAAGGGGCTGGAAGTTGAAAACTTCCCGGCTATTATAATAAATGGGGAACAAATAACTGCAGGATCCCTTCCCATTAAGAGTAATATTATATCGATTATCAAAAAAGAGGCAGGATACGATGAAAAAGACTGATTTATGCATAATAGGCGGATTTTTGGGAGCCGGTAAAACTACATCGATACTATCTATTGCAAAACGCCTTGCGGACTCGGGGAAAAAGGTAGGTATCGTTACGAATGACCAGGGCAGTGAGCTTGTAGATACAAACTTTTTGATAAAATCAGGCCTTCAGGTGCTTGAGGTTACAGGAGGATGCTTTTGCTGCAACTTTGACGAGTTTACCGACAAAGTAAATAAATTATCTGAAACGCTAAAACCCGATATAGTTCTTGCAGAGCCCGTCGGAAGCTGTACCGACCTTATCGCTACCATCTTCAAACCTATACAGGCAGATTTTGTCAAAAATTTTGTTATGTCTCCTCTTTCAGTTATTGCCGATCCTAAAAGAATAAAAAAGCTCATGATGGGAAAAGATTCACTGTTTCCATCTGAAATAAATTATCTGTTCAAAAAGCAGCTCGAAGAGGCAGACATTATCGTATTGAATAAAATAGATTTGTTAACTCGTGATGAAATATCGGAAATAAAAAAATTTCTAAAACATGAATTTAAAGGCACTGAGGTGATTGCAGCATCTGCCAAATATGGAACAGGAATTGATGATTGGGTGTCGCTTATAACTGGAAGGATCGCTCCCAAAAAAGAATCACTGAAAATAGATTACGAAACGTATGCAGCTGCGGAAAGCTTCTTAGGCTGGTTCAACAGCACCGCTGTTATCAGCTCCGATTCGCCCTTGGATATGAATAAATTAATGGATCATCTTATTGGCTGCATAAAAGAAAAACTTTTGAATGCAAAATGCGAGATAGCTCATCTTAAAATATATGCTATATCAGGCGACGATTTTGCAAAAGCAAGCCTTACAGGTTTATATGATGATACCGATTTCAATAAAAAAATGGAAAGTGCTGCAAGCAGTGCAAATATTATAATCAATGCGAGAGTCAGCGCATCCCCTGAGATTCTAAAGCCTATTATACTGGAATCATTAAAAAGCACTGCTGCAATCTTTGGTACAGCACTTTCCGATATAGAAATCCAGTGCTTTAAGCCATCAAGACCAAAGCCTAAATACAGGATGCAATAAAAACCGCCATTCCATAACATTCTTCAAATAATCTTAATGAAAACTTAGTCTGATGGCATTAATTGATGTATTACAATTAACAAATGCTATCATGATGCATAACATAATACTGTATTAAATAATATACACGGAGGTTTTTATGTTTCCATTTTGGACACCGGGCTATGGATTTTTCAATAGTCCATATTGGTTCAATTATAATTACTACTATTATAATTTCCCCAGGTTATACCCGAGAATGGGGTCTGATGAATTTGAAGATGACGACTTAAAAAACATTTACGAAGATGTCCCAGGTAAGGATAGTGAAAATGTAAAAGTGCAGTATCCAGACTACAACCGTATGAGAGGCGAAGAAAATGAGAGTCTGGAAACCGACGGCCTTTCGGGACACGGAAATGCAGGGCTCTACTCTCCAGATACAATACCGCAAAATATGACAGGAACAGCTATGAATTCGGATGATATCGCAAACGCTCTGCTGAAAGATGATCCTGACATATTAAGCACTCTGACTGCATACGGCATACCGATAGACTCCGCAAGACAAGTGGTCAAAAGGATAATTGAGTCCTCGACAAAATACTGTAAGTAAAAAGGAGGCAATATATCTGCCTCCCTTTTTATCTATATCCTGCCAGAATAAAATATCAATTTTTTTAATACGGACTTTATTTAAAGTTTCTGACTGCGTTTATCATGCTACTCACCTTATCACGGGATATCAGGAAGTCCGCCTTACCGTCTCTATATACTGCATAGAAATCACTATTGTAAGGGCAATATTCCGTAACCACTTGCTTATTCGTGCCCTTATTCAAGAAAAACGTTATCTTGACTTCAGGTTTTTGGGGAACATTCTTGTCATTTTCGGAATCCACGATAAGCCCTATGATTTTTTGGTACAGATCCTTGAATTTATCCTCGTCAGCATTCTTGCCGTTTAAGGTATAGGTCGTCACAACCTCATCCTTATCCCCGGACTTTTCTGCCTTTTTGGTTGTCCTCGTGAGTACGGCCGTATCCGTTTTGCCACCGCTTTCAATCGTTATCTTATCTACATCATCAATACTAACGATATATGCAAACTTTGCAGTAACATCAAACGGTTTGATATTAAGCGCATCAAGATTCGACTTCGACATTTTATATACACCGTCTAAACCTTTAACGCTAAAATATATATACGAATCATCAACGTCTTTCCCAAAATAAATGTCCAGCGTGTTCTTATCATCTTTTTGCATGATTTCCATAGATGGCTTATCAAGACCATACTTTCCCAAATCAGACGCTTTATCTTCCACAACATCTGAAACCGTAAGCTTTCCAAGAGCATCAAGCACAGGTGATAGTTTTTCTGAATCCGTGCCATATACCCTGCTGTATGGCTGTGTTATGTTCCAACCGCTGTCAAGCTGCGCCTGGCCTGTCTGGGCTTTTTCATCATTTTTCTTGAGTTCAATCGTTTTATTATTGCGCACTATTTTAATATAATTCAACTTTTCAGAATCGATCTTGGTCAATATATCCTTATTTCTTATATCTGCAACTGTATACATAAGATGCTGGCCATCTGCAGATGAAAGCAGATAAACCTTCGGATCGCCTTTCACCATGCCATAATAGTTATTGCCGTCGGGAGTCTTATCGCCTACGTAAACGACCTTCTCGCTTCCATCTTCTAAAATAGCCGTTGCGGAGGATGGAGAACTCAATCCATACTCCCCTAAATTGCCCGGATTGGAACTTACTATTTTGTCTGCATTGAGGGCAGAGAATGTTGAAACTATAGTATCTACAATATTCTGATCTATATTAATGCCTCCCTCAGATGTCAAAGCCCATTTGTCGTTTTTCTTCTCCAATTCGAGGATGCCGTCCTTATTCTTAATATTGATTTTGACTATTTTTTTAGAATCCAACTCCAAAAGTTTAACAGCTTGGGTATCGCTGCCCTGATCTTTGGTTTTCGACGGCCTTTTTGATATATAGATATAAGAAGCTGCAAGTACCGCCAAAAGTACCAAAAGAATTATAAGATTCCTCTTCTTCATGCACGCTTCCTCCTCAGCCACACAGTCACGCCCCAGATTATTATAACCGCAGGAATTATGATAACAGTTATGCCGGAATATACTAGCCTGCTAAGCTGACTCATATTCAAAGCTGTAGTATCAAGGCTCTTGGGACTTACGGAAATAGTATCTTCCTTATCCTGCAACCAGTTTAAACTATTTGTCATCAAATCAGTATTTCCACCCCTGGTGGCATTTATAAACTGTGAATTTAAAAATATGCCGTTTGATACGACAACCAGTTTTGTGTCGCCCTTTGCTGTATCATCCGATTTATCCGTTATAGCAACGGCAATATTAAACGGACCCGTTGAGTCTCCTGCCTCTTTATCCGATGTTGTAGCCTCTAAGTTTTTCTTGCCCCACGAATTGCTTGATGTTGTCAGAATAGGTTCAATTGTTATCGAACTCTTTTTAACATTCAATGTCTTTATTGCCTGGGCTCCCGGGATGAGCACGGCTACATTCGCCGATTTCAGCGGATTTACGATATCATGGCTTTCCATCTTCGGAAGCAGATAAATAGGATTTGAAGCAATATAATTGCTGTCACCTTCAACTACCACCACTTTATCAAGTCCAACGCCATAACTGCCCAGAACGGACGCAAAGTTTGGCATATCCTCCTTAACTATATCCATAAGGAATATAGCCCTGCCTCCGTTTGACAAAAAGCTTCTTATGGCAGTTGTCTCGTCAGTCGATAAATCCCTCTTAGGAGATGCTATGACCAATGTGGCCTTAGGATCAAGCTTGGCATCTTTAGTCAAAAGATTGATATTTTTTATCGTATAGTTCTGGTTCTCGAGCTGCCCTGTAACTTCATCCGGAAGGCTGGTCTCCTCATGACCTTGAAGAACCTGGATTACAGAGTTTTCATTTGAAGTAACATAGGTTATGGCCCCTGTTATCCTCTGTTCTATTGCTAATGAATCAGCCTGTGGCTGCCCTGACTGGTCATACGAGTAATTGACAAGATCCGTTGAGTTTATCAGCTTGAACTTTGAACCTGATTCAACAACAATGCTGTCAACATTAACACTATTCCCATTTGACGCATACTTATTGGCAAATTGAGGATATTTTATAGGGTCTTTAAATTGAACATCTATTTTTTTGGACCTTGCCGCGTACTTATCCGCAATCTCTTTTATCGTTTCGTTTTCTTTCCCTGCCTCATCGAACACATATATGGTAACATTCTTATTCAGTTTATCCAGCACATTATAAGTTTGCTCTGATAGCGAAAAAAGTTTATTCTTGGTAAGGTCTACTTTTAAATTCAATTTACCCACCAGTAAATTTATTATTATAAGAATGGCAAGAGCAACAGCAGTTATAGCCGTGGCATAACCGCCATATCTGAATTTCTTATTCTTAAAAGAATTAACAAATTTCTCCATACTACTGCACCTCCTTAGCTCCATCTTCTCTTGTCGATTACCCGTATTGTCAAAAATACGAATGCCGCAGAGAAGGTGATAAAATATACAATCGAACTCACATCAAGTATACCCATGGAAAAAGTATCAAATCGCTTTAACAACGAAAACCATCCTAAAAATCTGGCTGTAAAGCCTTCAAACAATGTCTTTTTTGAAAAGTATACTATTATAATTGCTATTGCACCTGCAAGAGCCGTTATTATTCCGGCGTAAACATTTCGCGTTGTATAGTATATGATGAGACTTATAGCTGCGACGATTATCGCAGCAAATACTATACCGGCCGTAAGACTGGTCGGAAGCCCTTGCTGAAGCCAATCTATAAGCCAGATAAAAAGCAGCGCGCCGAACGTTCCTACGGCTGACGCAACCTGGCTTTCTGTCAATGAGGATATAAACAACCCCACTGCAATAAATGCTGAACCCATCAAAGCAAAACCTACATAATTTCCTACAATCTCCCATCCTTGAATAGACCCGAACATAGAAAGTATAAGCGGATATAAACATGTAATAAGCAGCGTAACGAAGAACAAGGCTACTGCTGCGAAATACTTTCCAAGCACGATCTGCGGAAGCGTGAGCGGCGACGTAAGCAAAAGCTGGTCCGTTTTCTGGTGAGTTTCTTCTGCAATAGATCTCATCGTCAGTATTGGTACCAAAAACAAGAAAATAAACGTAATGCTTTGAAGTACGGAATTATATTCTCCGCTTGCCGGGATCAAATCTGTCAAAGCAAAAAACAATCCCGATATGAACAAAAAGACGGACATAAAGATAAATCCTGTTACAGATGTAAAATAAGACTTAAATTCCCTGTTAAATATAGCTATCATTTAACATTTCCTCCTTCTTCCTGGGTCGTAACCTGCAGAAATACCTCTTCAAGGCTAAGGTCCATTGATTTCATCATGAGAATAGGAAGACCCGAGGCACTCATAAGCCTGAACAGTGATTCACGAATATCCACGCCCTTTTTAGCTTCAACCAGAACATCTACGGTTCCGGGCTCCCTTACCCCTTGTTCTTTGATCTTCTCTATATTTTCTAACTTTTTAAGAGCATTTAGTATATCATGAGCCCTTCCCTTTATTCTTAACATAAGATTATTGCTATAACTTAGTTTCTTCGAAAGCTCATCGGGTGTGCCGCTTGCAACAATCTTTCCCTTATTTATGATAAGTACCCGATCGCATACTGCGCTTACCTCTGGCAATATATGAGAACTCAATATTATAGTATGCTGTTTCCCAAGCTCCTTAATAAGATTCCTGATTTCAATAATCTGCTTTGGATCGAGGCCTACTGTCGGCTCATCCAGCACGAGCACCTTCGGATTTCCTATAATCGATTGAGCCAAGCCTACTCTTTGCTTATAACCTTTTGATAAATTCTTTATAAGTCTTCCTCTTACATCGGTAATTTTGGTAACATTCATTATTCTTTTAAGGCTTTTTTCGATATTGTCCGACGGTACTTTTTTTATCTTGCTTACGAATAAAAGATACTCCTCAACAGTCATATCCATATAAAGCGGAGGAAGCTCCGGAAGATAACCTATCTTTTTCTTGGCTTCTTCAGGGCTTTCCAGTATATCCACTCCATCCACCTTAACATTTCCATCTGTTGCCGAAATGTATCCTGTAATAATGTTCATCATGGTAGATTTGCCAGCACCATTTGGACCTAAAAAGCCCAATACTTCACCGTCTTTTATTGTGAAGCTGACATTATCTAATGCAACATGTTGTCCATAACGCTTGCTTACATTTTGGACCTCTATCATTTTTTTCACCTCTGTTACTTATTTTGAATATAGCTCTAATAAATCATTTTAACCATTAAATGTGTCAGTTTTGTGGCAAAAATGTTAACACTGCGATTTTACATTTAATGGCAAGCATGTTTTGCCGCAATTAAAGTAACAGGCATGTTTTTCAATTCATACAATATATTAGATATTATAATGGAGGGATGGAGTATGAACATTGGCAAAATACTTAATATGGATTCCCATAAAATGGATGATAACCTGAAACAGATATTATTAATCGGAATATTGGCATTCATATTCATAGGATCAGGCGGCATAAACAGCATTATGAAGGCAGGAAATGCATATTCCTCATATAATGGTTTTGGCTTTGGTGGAACTAACATGGGGCAAAATCCCGAACAGGGAAACGGCAACAATCCAATGCCTGGAAATTATCAGAATACGGCAAACATGCCAAATGGACAGGATTATAGCAGAAAAAGAAAACATAAACACCATCGCCATAGAGAATCGAAAGATGGCGGAGATATAAATAATATGCCTGGGCAATCGGCAATAGAGAATGATTCCGACCAGAATAAGGAAAATATGAATCCTTCTGAGGCATTATACACTGTGAAATAGCAACGATAACGTTCCATTAATATAGCATCATTTTTACCGCAGCAAAACACTTAAAAGGCGATTCATTGATTCACAACACAGTTTTTGCCTCTTTCTTTAGCTGTATAAAGAAGCTTGTCTACTCTTTGAAGCAAAGAATTCATGTCGTCCTCTTTTTTTAGCGAAACGACGCCAAAGCTGCATGTTACATGCCCGATATCCGAAAACTCATGTTCCGAAATAAGTCTTTTTAATCTTTCACCAAATTCTAAGGCTTTATTATGAGGTGTAGCAGGAAGAAGTATAACAAATTCTTCTCCTCCCCACCTTGCAAAAATATCCGTTTCCCTTATGGAATCATTTATGAGACCTGTCATTTCGGTCAGTATTTTGTCTCCTTTGAGGTGACCGTAGCTATCATTGACTATTTTAAAATCATCTATGTCAAGCAAAAGCAAAGATAAATTTAAATTATATCTTTTTGACAGATTTATATTTCGCTTTAGCTCCTCATTAAATTTAAGCCTGTTGTATATGCCTGTAAGGGGATCTGTTATGGACAGCATCAAAAGCGCCCTGTTGTTTATATATTGAATCCGGGCATAACGATTCGTTTTGTACGACGTTATGATGACAAATATCGTAACCAGTGTTAAATATAATAAAATAGCTGAAAACTCATATAAACTAACCTGTCTGAAGTATAAATATGAAATCAAAAGAAAGAAAACAGAGGTCATTATGGAAATACCCGCCACATTTGACCACTTATTCGGTATCAGACAAAATGTTAAAAGCAAAACCACTATTCCAAAAGACAATATAAAAAAATTGGGGGATTCATATATAAAGCAGTTTGCCAAAATAAAAACGGATCCTGTAGATTCTAAAGCACTAATGCTGTGGTATATTGAAAGGCTTTCCTTTGCATATTTCAGTTTGATGTAAAATGTACATACCATGACCATTAAAACAACCCTGTTAATAACAAGCAGAATAAATATATTTAAACTTTTTATTAAAAAATATTCAGGTATTATGAACAAAAAGTAAAATATACCGAGTCCCAAAAACAGCGATCTTATATATTTAATGGAATTACTCATTTCATAATCCATAAATTCTTTTTCTAAATTTTTATCTTTAAACTCTGCGGTAATAGATAAAAATTCTTTGCTTGTTTCATCTTCCGAGGTATTAAACAAAGTGCTATTCATATATACTTATTATGCTGCCGGATATCAGTCAGACAGAGATTTGCTGCTCTTAATCTAATAATGCCCATATGCGTTGAATTCACAATAATTTTTTAATCCCCATATACAGGCAGCAATTAAAATTATATAAAGCCGGCCACTTAATAAGCGCTCACCTCCAGTATGTATATGTATATATTACCATTTATTGGGTTTCATTTCAATAGGAAAGTTATTATGTCTTCGATTCGTAATATGAGCTTATGTTATTTTGAACACTCATTCGCCAGATTCAAGTTTTGTAAGTTCTAAGGCCAGCAGCCTTGAGAATCCAAGAGCTTTTGAAACTCACTTGCGTTCAGACAATCAAAAGCTCTAAGGATTCTCTTCGGCAGTAAAGCCAAGAACTTATCAAAACTTTCATAATGCTCATTCGTTGCTCAAAATAGCATAATCCTATTTATGTCCGGGCCTGGTTCCAAATTACGAATTGAAGTTATTATGTCCTTCAATCAATTAAACTTTCATAATGCTCATTGCTTCGTTCAAATCATCACAGTTCATACTGCACTGCAAGCCTGAAGTTCATTCAAACAGGTACATATTTTATATTTGACGAATCAAAATTAGTATGTCATATAATTTTTCGTATCATATTATATAATTATAATCCGTTTTTAAAAAAAGAAAGGTAAAAACTATGAGATATGATTCAAGCCGCATGAAATATAACTGTGGCTGCACAGTTAGACGCTCAATTCCATGCAGGGTATTCATGTATTATTTATATCCCTTATATTATGATTATCCGGCAATATATACACAACATTTAAACCGCCGGAATACTTTTAAAAATATGTACAGAAAGAAAAAAAGCAAGCACTACAATCCCGGAATAAATGAAACTCTGGATTTAATAGGTTGCTATAATCCATATGTCCTGGAGGCCATAACAAAATGCAGTATTCCGTATTTCAAAGCAAAAAAGATCGTAAGAAAGATGATTGACCATATTGTTTGTTAAATGGGACTAATTATTTCTTTGAATATGCATAACTTATTTTTACTGGTTCGTAACATCTATTATGGCCTTGGATAAAATTTTCAATGAACCTTTTGCCTCTTCGAATGTATTTGCAGCATCACCTATTTCAATAAGCATACCAATTGCACCCATGCTCTGATTATAATCCTGATCGTCAACTGTTACTATTTGTACAGGCAATGTCTTATAGTTCCTGTCGATTTCAGCCTTTATCCTGCCCGCAAAAAGCAGCGAGTCGCTGGAACTTTTGGACTTTTTAGAAATGATAATAGATATGGGGCAGCATACATTTTTCCCCGCCATATATCTTTCACCATGTTTTGTCTGTCCCCGGCTTATGTCAAGCAATACATATTTTATATCCTTTTTAAGGCTCTTTTTAAGGCATGAATATGATTGCGTAAAAATATCATCCGAACCCTCGGTTATCCTTAAAAAAAACGGATTTAGCCCCCCTTCTTTTAAATAACTTACGCCTTCCAGGCACAGCATTTCCATGTCATTTATCTTTATGTTATGCGAATTCAAATACATTCTCTTATGATTGGAGCTGTAAAAGATTATCGTTTTATCCTTCAAGTTTTCAACAATTCCAGCCGTCTTACTGTATCTGCTGACATTTACGAACAATATTCCGCATAATACAAAAACCGCTAAAGAAATATAATAAATTAGCTTTATTCTTTTCACCTTTTAAATCCACCTTCTACATAAAGTTAATAACCGAATATAATACTCTATATTGTATTTTATTTATTATATTTCTTTTTATGATAATTAACCCAATTAATACCATTACCTCCGTTTGCAGTACCCATCCAGTAATCAAAAGGCATTTTACTGCTGTCCGTCATATAATATGTATAAAAACGATATTCGTTTTTGTGCCACTTTATTCATACCTTCCAGTTCAATCAATTATTTTCCCCATATAAAAAAAATCATAATAATTTCCGTCCTTTTTCATCGCCATTCTTATTCTGCCTTCAATTTGAAAGCCCATTTTCTTGTAAAGCATGATGGCATGGTAATTATCTTCCCGTACCATAAGATCCACCTTTTTTATAATATGATTGCATTCAGCCCATTCAAAAAAATAATTTATGAGTGTAGTACCGACTCCTATATTCCAGTACTTCCTTAAAACGCTTATACCCATTTCCCCCCAGTGCTCAAGCCTCTTTCTACAATTTCCCCAAAATGTAAGCACCCCTGAAATCTCGCCATGTACAAGTGCCAGCAATATGATACGGTTTAATGACTCGTTATACTCTTTTATCATCTGTTTTTCCTGATCTATGTTATGACCGAATTCATTTCTTCCATAACTTAAAAAGTCTGATTCTCCCCCAACGGTATTTGAATATTTGACTATTTCTGCCGCATCCTTTACGGTAGCTTTTCTTATGATGCACTCGGAGCCATCTTTTAACCTGTATGTTACCATATTCAACACCCCCGTATATTTATCTTTAATTCGCAATTTGAAATCAGGCATAAATGGAATTATGTTATTTTGAGCGACGAATGAGCATTATGAGAGTTTTGATAAGTTCTCGGCCTGCTGCCGCATAAGAATCCTTAGAGCTTTTGATTGTCTGAGTGAAACGAGTTTCAAAAGCTCTTGGATTCTTAAGGCTGCTGGCCTTAGAACTTACAAAACTTGAATCTGGCGAATGAGTGTTCAAAATAACATAAGCTCATATTACGAATCGAAGTATATTTATATTATATTATTCAAATTATTAAATTCATATACAAAAATGTAAAATTATATTTCCTTGGAAATATAATTTTACATTTTTCTATTTTAAATCAGCTGATGCTGCAATATTTAAAAAATACATATGATACTCATCTTTCCAGTCATTTTCGTCCATATAAAAAGCGAATCTGTAAAAAGTATCACCTTTGTCCATAACAAATACCTCAAATGCTTTAGTATATTTCTTATTCTCTACTTCTTTGCTGTATTTAAGAAGGTATCCGCTAAGTCCGTTTATTTTTATCTGTTCTATCGTATAATATTTAAAAGATACGGTACCGCTCAGGCTGTTGTTTCCATCGGATATAAACTTTGAAAGAGGTATATTAATGTTCCATATTTGCACAAAACCGCGAATTTTTTTATCATCCGATGCGAAATCATTATGATACAGAATTTCATTCCCTGCAAATTTTTGTTCGGATGTTTTCCAGGATAATGGAAGTTTGTATGCAAATTTCCCACTAAAACCGGTATATTCTTTAAACTTTTCATCCTCAGTTTGGGAGTTTGTTGAAACACCTGCCGATCTATAAAATACTAAAATGATTATAACACATAACATCATGCAATAAATTACAAGTGTAATTTTTTTTGTACTCTTTAAACAGCTAAACACGATTTTCAAGCCCCCAGTCATTTATTCATACCCAGGTGCATATTTTATGTTTGAAGAATATTATTCCAATAATATATATGTATCCTTCATACCCTTTCGATGTTTCAATTTCGGTATGAATAAGCCTGTAATGTTTTAAATAACACAACGAAAATTTTAAGCAAAACCCAAACATAAAGACAGGTAGAATAAATGAACCCTGCCTGTCTTTATGTCGCATTATTTCTTTTCAATTACTTTACATTATTTTTCCTGTTATAGGGTCATATATCATAATCCAATATCCGTCGCCGTGATCATCCCCCGATATCCACCTCATAAATCCGGTTCTTCCTTCATAAGGCTGCTCAGACGGAATATTTCTTCCATATATGCCATATAAAAGTGCTATGACATTTTTATTTCCGTCATATTTGATGCCAAAAATATAATGTCCTGACTTTCGTATATATTTATAGTAGTTGAACATAGGATTGTACATCATCGGGTAAAAAACAAGGTCATAGCACGGATACATCGTCATCTTGTAGCCATCTCTCTTATATTTATCCATAGTTACTTTCCACATCGTGCAATCTTTGAGATCGCCGTGTTTTCCCACCTTCTCATAATCTTCCAGTATATCCTCGAGCATTTTCCTTATTATCTGCCTGTAATTAGATTTATAATAATCCATGTACACACATTTATCATAGCCATACACCGGACATTTAAAATAATGCTTATGTTTCTCATCATTTTTATGCCCTGTTCTGATTTCCTCTTCGGGTTCAATTTCCTCACTATCTGCCTGATTCTCGTCCTCTCTTTCACTCTTACTTGCGGTCACGTCATAGTCCTTTGTATCTTCCTCTTTTTCTATATCTTCCCTTTCCTGCTCATCCGATTTCTGAGCCTCTTCCTTTACTTCATGATCTTCTGTAATTCTATCATCGGCCTGCACATTTTCTTCCGCTTGGGCCTTAGGTGTTTCCTCGGCAGGCGTTTCTTCAAAATGTGATTCCTGCACTTTATTCTCGCTCTTTGCTATCTCCGCCTCTTTTTCAGGGACATCCTCCGGCTTTTCAGCGCTGTTTGCTTCATTATTTTCTCCGCTTTCAATAATCTTTTTAATTTTTTGCTCATATTCATCAAATTTTTTTGCTTCTCCCGTTTTTGCAGTATCCTCTTTGTTTTCAGAATCCTTCTGCTGCTTTTTGGTTTCAAGGAGCCTGTATCTCCATTCAAACTTTTCCTTGCTCATATAGCCTGCAAGAGGCGCTATTATATCCGCCGTATCCTTTCTCTCCGCGACTACTGCCGCTCCATTGAATTTTTCTATCGGAGTTTTTGAATTAAATGCATTTAGAGAGCCGGATTCCCATGTAGATTCTCCCCTTCCAAGTTCATCTATGTTCATTATTCCAAGATATACCGTACAATCTTTATCATCCTGATGGCTTATCAAATAACATTTATAAAGGCATTCAGCGGATTCGAAAAACTTTAAATTCTGTACATACATCGTAACCTTGCTCTTATCGTTTCTTGTCTCTATCTTGGCATACCCTGTCGGCGGCCTGTCGGGACTTATGCCATAACCCTTGTCTTCTTCCTGAAATATAATAAAGAATCTATTGTAACTTTTTCTGGCTGACAATTGATTCCCTCCCGAAATAAATTTATTCATTATAATATATGTACGATTACTTCTAAAGAGACAAAAAAAGAAGGTAATATCCTTCTTTTTTTTGTTTATTTAACTTTAATGCTTGGCTAACCTAAATGTTAGTCAAATCCATAATATTATGAATTGAAGCCGCGCACAGCCGATATTTTATATATCTCATTCGAAAGAGAAGCAAATTCGCATATGGAAAGCGTTTCACCCCTTCTTGTGGGGTCGATATTGCTATTTTCAAATGCCATATACAATTTTTCTTTTGAAATTCCCATGCATTTTAAAGCATTTGATAACGTTTTTCTCCTCTGATTGAAAGAATACCTGATCACATTGAAAAACAAATCCACATTGGTTGCATATACAGGAGGTTTTTTATAAACATCAAGTTTTATTATTGCCGATTCAACCTTTGGACTTGGCACAAAGAAATGAGGAGGAACGATCGATACAATATCAGGCTTTGAATAATACTGAACAAGCAATGATAACGCTCCATAATCCTTCCCTCCGGGAACTGCAACCATCCTTTCGGCGACTTCTTTTTGAACCATGAGTACGATATTTGAAACATTGAGATTTTCACTAAAAAATTTAGAAATAAGAGGAGTAGTTATATAATACGGCAGATTAGCACAGATATAAAACGGCTCTTCTAAATATTTTTTTGACAATTTGTTAAGGTCCGTTTTAAGTGCGTCGCCATGATATAGTTCTATGTTATCATAACCTTTAAGAATCTCGTTTAAAATAGAGATTAAATGATCATCTACCTCTATTGCCAGTACCCTTTTGGCACGCCTGGCTATTTTTTCAGTAAGTGTTCCTATTCCCGGACCTATCTCAAGCACTGAATCCTCATGTCCGAATCCTGCTGCATTTACGATTGTATCCAGTGTGCTATCATCTTTTAAAAAGTTCTGTCCCAATCTTTTATTAAATTTAAATTTGTATTTTTCTAAAATATCCCTTATCCTGATATTCCTTAATAAATCATCCAAATTCACAACCACCCTTAAATTTATATCTTGCTCAAAGCGCTGTTAAATTCTTCCCTTGTAACCCCATAATTATTTAGCCTCGATAGAAATTGCTTGCAATTGCCATAGCCGATTCCCAGTATTCTCCCCATCTTCGCCCTTTTCTTGCTTGAATCGGGAGTGTACTCCAGCCCATTTTTTATCAGATCATCCACCGTGAATTCCTGCCTTTTTTCTATAGCTTCCACCCTTGCCATGTTCAGGGCATCGATTATATCTTCAGGCTTTGCATTTTCAACTCCGATATCCCCATCTTTCATGGCATTTTGAACAGGTAAAAATGCATGTCTGCACCCGGGGACTTTTCTGCTTATATATTTTCTTATCCTTTCTCCTGCATAATCAGGATCAGTAAGGATTATAACGCCCCTTCTTAAATTTGCAAAATGAATCCTTTTTAGTGTATCCTTTGGAAATGAATATCCTCCTGTTACGATTATCTCCGCATCGACAGCTTTTTTTACAGCTAAATAATCATCTCTTCCTTCTACGACTATGACTTCCCTTATCACCTTATTATCCCCGCCTTAACATTTAGTAAAGTTAATAATAAATACAGCAGGGTAATCCACCCTGCTGTATTTATTATACCATCACATCATTTTAAAATATACACCTTTACGTAATGCGTTCGCCATTTTGTGTATTCCGATGAGCTGCTGTCAAAGAACAAATCGATAATATTTCCTTTTACAGCACCTCCTACATCTTCTGCAATGGCATATCCGTATCCTTCAATCCACAGCCTGCTCCCCAGCGGGATAACATTCGGGTCCACCGCTGCAGTGCTCCATTTGCTCCCGTCCGAATATCTCCTCGGCTTTACACCTGTTGCGGTATTTCCTCCTACCTTTCCTGTACATTCAATAGTATCTGAATAGGATGTAGCCTTCATGGTAATCACCCTATTAAATTTTATCGTTTCTCCTCTGGAAGCAGGACGCCAATCTAATGTCCCGACTGCAATTAAATTGCTTAAGGCCGGCTTATTGATTTTCTCACCGACAATCTCGCGTTTTTTTTCAACGCCATCTTCATAAGTTATCTTAATTGTGGTCATCTTTTCGCCATTACTGCCGTTTCGCAGTACCTTTTCTACTCCTCTCTCCCATTCTGGCATTTCCTTTATTTCCTTTACATATGCAATGTTTTGCTTTTGAGTTATCTCTTTCTCAGTAACTCTGACGATTTTAACAGACAAATTTCCCGACACTATCGTATTTGTATCCGGATAAACCTTATCTTTTTCGCTTACTTTGATACCTTCCGATATTAACAAATCTTCAACGGTCTCCGCCGCTGATAAAAACTGCAGCTCTTTTCCATCGATAAATACCTTTACCGGAACTGCCCTTTTAATGACTATTTTCATACCATCCTTAACAGCGCTTTTAAGAAATGGAGAAACTTTATCCTTTTGGTTTAGTTGTATTTTGTTTTCCTTAAGTACGTCTTTTACCGTCCCCTTGAATGTGACAACATCCTTTTTGCCGTCATTTTCGTATATAGCAACAGCTTTTTGTGATGCTCCCACCATTATCAAAACAGCCGATACTATAAGTATTGCCACAGACACACAAAGTCCGGTAATTACCCGGTTGTTTGAAAAACAAGCCAAAGGTTTATTCTTCAAAACAATCTTCATATATAGCAGACCTCCTTTGCGGAGATTGGAGTAGCTTGTTGAATTATACTATAGTAGAAATAATATGTCAAATTTGCCATAATGTTTACACAGTTTTCACTTTCTTATTTTTTTCATAAATGCCATATACAAAATTATATCCATCTAATTTTATTATATACAATTAGTTGCTTGTACATGCCTTCAATTTCATGCAATAACAATAAAGAACCTTTCTAATCGTGAATTTGCTATGAAAATGCCCATTAAGAAAGTATATCTTAGATTTGTAATTTAGGATTATGTTATTTTGAACACTCATTCGGCAGATTCAAGTTTTGTAAGTTCTAAGGCC
>ENA-UOOI01002114-UOOI01002114.1-fermentation-metagenome-genome-assembly--contig:-NODE-2114-length-18232-cov-4.229796_pt1 | contig 18232 bp, 14 predicted proteins | sample MGYA00245779_ERZ724027 | MGnify/ENA primary metagenome ERZ724027 (study PRJEB28704, sample SAMN03018318) | fermentation metagenome | biome: anthropogenic terrestrial biome; feature: soil; material...
TTAATAATTTCTGGATAGACCCTTCAAATAAAGCAGGTTTAACCACATAGGTAATCACAAGCGCCCCTTCAGCAATTACTGTCACAATTCCAGTAACGATTATGTTTTTAATCATAGATCCGATCCAGAGACAAACACAAAAAATCAATACTATAAATACTATAAGTGAACTTTTTGATGTCTGTGGAAACAGTGAAGCAATTCCATCCGAAAGATAGCAGATAAACAAGACCGCAAATGATAAAACAGCAGCAATCATCTGACTTTCAGTGACGCAGGATAAGAACAATCCAACAGCTATCTCAGCACATCCGAGGAGAAGAAATCCCAAAATGGATGTATAGGACATTCCCATGGATACTGTTCCAAACTTTTTTAAAATCAAAGGATAGAAAGATATCACCAACAGCGGAATTAGAAAAATACTTGTCAAAGCTAAATATTTTCCTATGACGATTTGACGTATCTTGATCGGTGCCGTAAGAAGCAGCTGATCAGTCTTCTGTTTTCTTTCCTCCGCCATAACCCGCATCGTTAAAATTGGAACACAGATCAAAAAAGCAAACGTTGAATTGCTAAGTGTATCTCCAATTTGCGGGCTTCCTGAACTGATATTGACAGCACCAAAATAAAGACCGACGACAGCTAAAATAAATGCCATAAACACATATCCAATCATCGATGTCAGATAATTTTTCATTTCTTTCTTATAAATCGCTCTCATGAGATTCTCCTTCCTCTTCATTTTTTGTCAGTTCAAGGAAAACATCTTCAAGTGACATTGTAGTCAATTGCATTTTAAGTATGGGACAGTGAATATCCGCCATTGTATTAAAAACCTTTTCTCTTAAATCAATATCCTTTGGTGTGGTGATTGTGATGTCCACACTGTCTTTTTCGGAAGATTCCTTTGATTTCATATTATCTGAATCTGTGAGATTACTTAGTCCCCGGGTTACTTCATCTAAACTTCCTTTTACTGTAAGTTCAAGTGTATTAGATCCAATCAAATGTTTACTTAAATTATCCGGTGTATCACTTGCCACTAGTTTTCCGTGTGAAATAATCATGATAACATCGCAGACAGCACTAACTTCTGATAAGATATGTGAGCTCAAAACTACTGTATGTTTCTTTCCGAGATTTTTAATGAGGTCTCTGATTTCAATAATCTGTTTGGGGTCCAGTCCCACTGTGGGTTCGTCAAGAATAATCGTTTCCGGATAGCCAAGAACCGCCTGGGCCAGCCCCACTCTCTGTCGATACCCCTTGGAAAGATTTTTAATCAGACGATTCTGCACATCCTTTATCTTAACAAGATTCATTACCTCGTCTAAGTGTTTATCCCTTCCTTTTTTGGCGATACCTTTTAGATCCGCATCGAATTTTAAGTACTCAGAAACCGTCATCTCCGGATACAGCGGTGGAATTTCCGGTAGGTATCCTATACATTTTTTTGCTTCCTCCGGTTCCTGCAGTATGTCGTGTCCATCAATCTTGATACTACCCTGCGTGGATGCAAGATAACCGGTCATCATATTCATCGTTGTAGACTTACCGGCTCCATTTGGTCCGAGCAGACCATAAATTTTTCCATTCTCAATCGTAAAATTCAGATTATCAACTGCTACATGGTCCTGGTAGCATTTAACTAAATTTTTAACCTCAATCAATTTGTCCTCCTTCAGGCTATATGCCAAAATAAAGCTAAAATAATAATATATACTCCCTCTTATATGTTATAAGAATTTATTTTGCCTAAACTGTGGTAATTGTGTGAAAAAAATGTGAATTAAATAATGGGATCTTTACCCGGAAGACCTGCTTTTCGAGGATATGCCCCTGGTGTACTTTTCTTTTTCTGTATGAAAATCAGAGATCTCTCCATGTCGCTTCCAGGCAGACAAAAATGAAGAGTCTTTACCTGTTCTCCGCCCAGCACATCAATTGCCTTTCTAGCCTGTTTCACCTCATCTTCTGCTTCCTTTGCCTTATAAGATACAAACCTTCCTCCAATTTTTACATAGGGAAGACAATATTCTGAAAGTGAAGAAAGATTTGCTACTGCGCGTGATACACAAAGATCATAATTTTCCCTGTATTTTTGTTTTTTTGCAAAGTCCTCCGCCCTTCCATGAATTGCAGCTATCTCATCTAATTTTAAAACGGATATCACCTCATTTAAAAATGTTACCCTTTTATTTAGAGAATCAAGCAGCGTAACTTTCAGATGTGGAAATACTACTTTAAGTGGAATTCCGGGAAATCCCGCTCCGGTTCCCACATCTATAACTGTGCTTACTTCATTCATTGTCATTCCATTTACGATCGATAAACTATCAACAAAATGTTTCAAAAACACTTCATCAAATGCAGTAATGGATGTCAGATTCATAAAGGAATTCCACTCTATTAATTTTTCGTAATATTGAGTAAATTGTTCCAGCTGCTGATCACTTAAAGTAATATTCAGTTGATCCAATTCCTTTTCAAATCTGCCGAAATTATATCTTTCCATGTTGACTCTCACTTTTCTTATATTGTTCCAGGTATACCAGCAGGACCGAGATATCAGCGGGGGACACGCCTGAAATTCTGGATGCCTGACCGATACTTATGGGTCTGATAGCGTTTAACTTCTGCTTTGCCTCTTTACGCAGACTATTGATATGATCATAGTCAATACTTTCAGGAATATTTTTCTTCTCCATCTTCTTGAATTGTTTTACCTGCCTCATCTGCCTCTTGATATAACCATCATACTTGATATTAATATTAACCTGCTCTGTCACATCGTCAGGCAGCTTTGGACGATTTTCATCTATTTCACTCATCGCCTGATAGGTAAGTTCCGGACGACGGATTAGTTCCGCCATAGAGCTTCCACTGTTAAGAGGAGTTGATCCCATTTTTTTTATAAAATTTTGTATAGGCTTTGTATTGCCGATAAAAGTATGCTCCATCCGTAATATCTCATCCTGAATTAGTTTCTCTTTTTTCAGAAGAGCCTGATACTGTTCTTCGCTGATTAAACCGACCCGATATCCATATTTTCGAAGTCTCAGATCCGCGTTGTCCTGACGGAGTAACAGGCGATACTCTGCTCTGCTCGTCATCATTCTATACGGTTCATGTGTCTCCTTAGTCACCAGATCATCGATAAGTACGCCTATATAAGACTCAGACCGGTCTAAAACCAACAGATCCTGTCTCTTGATCGTCATGGAAGCGTTAATTCCAGCAATCAGCCCCTGTGCCGCTGCCTCTTCATATCCTGAACTTCCATTAAACTGTCCTCCGGAAAATAATCCTTTTATTTTCTTAAATTCAAGCGTGGGTTTTAACTGCATGGGATTGATACAGTCATATTCAATTGCATATGCATTTCGAACAATCTTTGCATGCTCCAGTCCGGCAACTGACTGATACATATCGTACTGGACATCTTCGGGCATAGAACTCGACATTCCACCGACATACATCTCATTTGTATATAAACCTTCTGGTTCAAGAAATACCTGATGGCGGTCTTTATCCGCAAACTTAACAATTTTATCTTCGATAGAGGGGCAGTACCTGGGCCCGGTTCCATGTATTGTTCCTGAATAGAGAGGAGAACGATCCAGATTGCTGCGAATAATGTCATGAGTTTTTTCATTTGTATACGTAAGCCAGCAGGAAATCTGATCTATCTGTACATCATTGGGATCTGTGGAAAATGAAAATGGAACTACTCTCCTATCCCCGAACTGTTCCTCCATCTTATCAAAATCAATGCTCCTCTTATCCACACGGGCAGGTGTTCCTGTCTTAAATCGATACATCTCAACCCCATTTGAGATCAATGAATCTGTCAGATGATTTGCAGGTTTCAGTCCGTTTGGACCTGTATACTCACTGACATCTCCATAGACACAGCGGGCGTTCAGATAAACTCCTGTACAAAGTATAGCCGTCTTGCACGTATATATAGTGCCTGCAATAGTTTTTACTCCTGTAAGACATCCCTGATTGACAATCAGTTCACTGATTTCTGCCTGCTTTATTGTAAGGTGGTCTGTATTCTCCAGAACCTTTCTCATGGAGCGGCTGTATTCACTCTTATCCGCCTGAGCCCTTAATGAATGAACTGCGGGGCCTTTCGATTTATTCAACATCTTCGACTGAATAAATGTCCGATCAATATTTTTCCCCATCTCCCCGCCAAGGGCATCTATCTCACGTACCAGATGACCTTTCGAGGTTCCACCTATGTTCGGATTACATGCCATTAATGCAATAGAATCAACACTTATCGTGAAAACAATTGTATCAAGACCCAGCCGTGCGCATGCCAGAGCGGCTTCACACCCTGCATGTCCTGCTCCTATCACAACTACATCATACTTTTCTGTATGCGGCATTTTTATTACCTCCATATTAACGTTAACTTATCAACTCTGCTATTCAAATTCAAAAAGGTTTTCCACATTTTTTTACTTTCCTGTGCAAAACTTACTGAATATCTCATCTACAAGATCTTCTCCAACAGATTCACCTGTAATCTCTCCCAGAGATTCATAGGCATTCATGAGATCGATGGTGAAGAAGTCTTCCGGCATATTCATCCGAATGCTGTCTTCAACGAAACATAAACTTTTCCTGGTATCCTGCAGAGACCTCTTATGTCGTTCATTCGTAATATAAACTTCGTCATTAAATGAAAGATCTCCATTAAAAAATAATTTTTTTATGGTATTCTCCAACTCTGTAAGGCCAAAACCTTTCTTTGCTGAAACAGATAAAACCGGCGCTTTAATCTGACCTTCAATTTCTTCCTTATCAACGACACTTTCGAGATCACTTTTATTTAATAATACAATGACCTTTTTACCGCGTATCAATTCAATAATTTTCCTGTCATTATCATCCATAGGAACATTTGAATCAATCACATATAGAACAAGATCGGCATCTTTTGCGTGCTTTTTCGCACGATCGACTCCTATCTGCTCTACTTTGTCCGAAGCGTCACGGATCCCGGCAGTATCCAGCATTTTCAGAGAAATTCCCCGGAGGTTAATCGTCTCTTCCAGTATATCTCTGGTTGTACCTGCCACATCTGTAACGATGGCTTTTTCTTCTCCGATCAGTAGATTTAAAAGAGATGATTTTCCGACGTTCGGCTTGCCGACAATTACTGTCTTGATTCCTTCCTGAATCATCTTTCCCTCTTCTGCTGTAGATAAAAGTTTGTCTATCTTATTAATCTGTTCATCTACAATACGTTTAAGTTTACTTCCATATCCATCTATATTGATATGTTCCGGATCATCCAGGGCAGATTCTATAAATGCATCTTCATATAAAATCGCTGACCTGATATCTTTGATTTTATCCAGCATAGAACCTTTTAACTGCCCCAGGGAACTCTTTAAAGCATAATCATTCTTAGCAGAAATCACATCCATAACTGCCTCTGCCTGAGACAGATCAATACGGCCGCTTAAGAATGCTCTTTTTGTAAATTCTCCCGGATCAGCAGGACGTGCACCATACTTTAAAGCTGTTTCAAGTACCTTTCTCTCAGAGATAATTCCCCCATGGCAGTTTATCTCAACCGTATCTTCGCCTGTATAAGTATGTGGTCCACGCATCAGCATCACCAGCACTTCATCTATAGACGTCTCACCGTCTTTAATCCATCCATAATGAATGGTATGAGACGGCTGCCCGGACAGCTTTTTCTTTTTATTTGGTGAATGGTATATGTTATCTGCGATACTCACTGCATCACGCCCACTTATACGTACGATTCCGATACCCGAAGGTGCCATAGCTGTGGATATTGCAGCAATTGTATCTTCATCAAATCTCATTTATCACACCAGACCTTTCTATTAATAAATCAAAGAGCCTGTCCAGACTTATCATATCAGTCCGACAGGCTCTTGTTTCATCTTCTCTTCTATTGTTTCTTTAAAGCAATGACCACATGCCGGTAAGGTTCTTTTCCTTCACTAAAGGTCTCTACCCACTTGTTGCCCTGCAAAGCCGAATGAATGATTCTTCTCTCATAAGGATTCATAGGTTCCAGTGAAACAGGCTTTTTTGTCTTTTTGACCTTATAACCAATGTTTCTTGCAAGATTTTCCAGGGTTTCTTTTCTGCGCTTTCTATAATTCTCAGTATCCAGTTTAATGCGAACATACGTTTCCTGGTCCTTATTCACAACCAGTCCGGTAAGATATTGAAGTGAGTCCAGCGTCTGACCTCTTTTTCCAATCAAAATTCCCATATTTTCTCCGGAGAAATTAATGTTCAGGCATTCATGCTTATCATCATAGTTCATCTCTATATCGACATCCATTTCCATGAAATGAAATACGCTGTTCAAAAACTTCTGTGCGGAAGCTTTCATAACTACAATATCTTCCTCTGTCTTCGGAATCTTAATTCTCTGGGTTCTGACACCCGCAGATTCTGATTTTTTAACCTCAGCAGATTTTACTTCTTTCGTTTGAGGTTTCCTGTCTTCATTGTCTTCATGAGCTTTATTCTCTACATTTTTTTCTTCAAAGGCAGTTTTAATGTCTTTCAGATCTAAAACATTCTCTTCTTTTTTCCGCGCCTTCACTACTGCCGGCTTTGCCCCAAAACCCAGAAACCCTGAACTTCCTTCGCTAACCACTTGAATTTCCAGATTATCGCTTGACACTTCCAACTCAATACACGCTTTTGTGATTGCTTCATCAACGGTTTTTGCAGATACTTCTACGAAATCCATATGTTCATCCCCCTACTTTTTTTTCTTCTTATTATCATACTGACTCACCATATTTGCTTTAGAAGCCAGACTTCCGGGTTTTAAATCTGTAGTTTTTTTATAATATTCTGTAGAATCTTTTATATTCTTTTTCTGTTTCTCCTGATCTACAGGTTTTTTAGGCTCTTCAATATTACGGACATTCATAGTTGCCTGCTTCGTAATCTTCTGTGGAGGCAGTCCTGCCTTTTCCCGCTTTTTATTTTGCTTTTCCTGATTTGCCGCGATTAATTCATCTATATCTACTTTAGCCATCTGACGGTTGATTACAACCTGCTGGATACAACGGATTACGGCACCTGCAATCCAATAGATGCCGATACCAATTGACAATGACAGACAGAATACTGCCGACATAACCGGCATCATAACATTCATCATCTTCATGGACTGCTCCATAGTTCCCTGCTGCTGATTCGTATTCGGCTGATCGGGCTGTGGCATCAGTTTATAACTGATCCACTGGGTCAGCCATGCAAGAACCGGAATCATTACAGCACCGAATAAGAGCAGCCAGTTCTGTGACGCCCAGCTCCTCTTGATCACATCAAGAGGAGCCTCTGTAATGTTCATTCCGAGAAACATATTCATGCGCTCCGTCTGATGTGCCGTTTTATCAATGATACCACTGATACCCGAAAAAGCGTTAATGTCGGATAGCTTCTCCCATTGGGAAGGTTTCATCACATATAAAATATCGGTAATATTATTCTTTGTTAAATGGCTGAAATCAACCTTACTGTATAATCTTAATGCATTATCACTTACAAATTTTGAAAGAATATCAGCATGTCCGCTAATACTTTGTATTGCCTCAACAGAACCTGTAAAAATATTCTTTACGCTTCCAATATATCCCGGAATATGATAGATTACCTGAAACAGCGAAAACATGATAGGCATCTGGATCAGAAGAGGCAGGCAGCTTCCTGTCGGAGATACCCCATATTTCTGATATACAGCCATGGTTTCTTCCTGCATTTTCATCTGGGAATTCTGATCTTTCTTCCCCTTATATTTATCCTGAATTCTCTGAAGTTCCGGCTGCATTACTGAAGTCATTTTAGAGAATTTCTGTTGCTTTATCTGTATCGGTGTCAAAATCATATAGACAATGAGTGTGAAAATAACAATCGACAAACCGATATTTGGGATCCCCATTTTATCTAATACAATATAGATCACGTTCATCACGCCACCTAATACTTCACACACCCATTTGATAATAAACCAGGTCGATTTACTAAGTAATATATCCAAATCAAAATCCTCCCTGAACAATTTCTACTCGGAAATTGTTCTTATGCACTCGTCTACGGCACTGGGTCATAACCTCCATGTGATAAAGGGTTACATCTCAATATTCTCCATGCTGCCAGCAGACTACCCTTGAAGGCACCATACTTCTGGACTGCTTCGAGTCCATATTGAGAACAAGTTGGAATATAAGGACACTTTGTTCTCTTAAGTGGTGACAAATATTTCTGATAAAACCGAATTATTTTAATTAATATCGTCTTCATTTTTCTTACCTATTACATGATGTAATTTACCAAGATGATAAATTGCACGTTCGATCTCATGGTACGTACAGTCCTTAGCATTTACCCTTACTATAATTACAACATCGATTCCTCTACGAAATGATTCTTCCAAAAGGCGGTAGCTTTCCCTGATTAACCTGGTCAGATGGTGTCTCACAACACTATTTCCGACTTTTTTACTAACCGAAATTCCAATACGATTTTCATCTGTGTGATTTTTTCTCACATACATTACCAGATATTTATTTGCTTTCGATGTTCCATACCTGTAAACCAGCTGAAAATCTTTATTTTTCTTTAAGCTATCTGAATATCTCATAGTCTGTACTCTTTACACCTAATCCTCAAATACAGATGAATCTGCATTTGACAAATTTTCTGTTTTAAAAGAAAAGACCACATTTAAAATGCGGCCCTTATTTTATGCTGACAGTTTATGTCTTCCTTTTGATCGTCTAGCAGCTAAAACATTTCTTCCACCTTTTGTACTCATTCTTGCTCTGAATCCGTGAACCCTAGATCGGGACCTTTTTTTAGGCTGATATGTCATTTTCATAGGAAAGGCACCTCCTTTATATAATTTAGCACAGGTATTCTCACCTATACTATAAGATTAATCTCTCAGATATGAAAACATCATTTCAATTATATTCATAATGACTTGCAAAGTCAAGCATAATATGGGGTTTTTCACTCTTTTTCTTAATATTTCCATAAGCGGTTGACGTAATATTATCCACAAAGTGTGGATAACTTGTGGATAACCTGTTTATTCGGTGTGTATATCTGAAGTGGATATCGAAAAATCCTTGATTTTCCAACGGTGTAAAATGTGAATCTATTATTTACGCAGTTATCCACATACTTATTCACTACTCAATATCTCCCACTTGATTAATCCACAAATCTATTATAATATAGTGTAGAGTTATTATGTAACGAAATGGCAACGGAAGAAGTGAAGATGAAAGCGGAGACGATTATGAATCTTGTAGAACAAAACTGGACAGAAATTCTGAATAGAGTAAAGGAAGAGCATGATATTCTGGATGTTTCATTTGAAACCTGGCTTGCTCCTTTAAAAGTATATAAAGTTGAAGATAATGTTGTGACAATTCTGGTTCCATCCCAGCAGGTAGGGCTTGATTATGTCAGCAAAAAATATAAGCTGCCTTTAAAAGTAGCAATAGCCGAAATAACAGGAACAAACTATGAGATCGAACTACTTCTTCCCGAAGAAATCGAACGCAGACAGATATCTGAGAAAGACAGCATTACTTACTCGAATGCCGGGCTGAATCCAAAGTATACGTTTGACACTTTCGTAGTCGGAAGCAATAACAAATTTGCTCATGCCGCCTCCCTTGCAGTTGCAGAATCTCCAGGTGAAATCTATAATCCATTATTTATATATGGCGGTGTCGGACTTGGAAAAACTCATCTGATGCACAGCATTGCTCACTTTATTCTGCATGATGATCCGAAAGCCAGGATATTATATGCGACCAGTGAGGAGTTTACAAATGAATTAATCGAAGCCATTCGTAATGGAAACAATACGGCAATGAGCAAATTTCGGGAAAAATACAGAAATATCGATGTGCTGCTCATCGACGATGTTCAGTTTATAATAGGTAAAGAGTCGACGCAGGAAGAATTTTTCCATACTTTTAATACTTTACATGGAGCTAAAAAACAGATTATCCTTTCATCAGACCGACCCCCAAAAGATATGGATATTCTGGAAGACAGAATCCGGTCCCGTTTTGAATGGGGGCTTCTGGCTGACATTCAAAGTCCGGATTATGAAACAAGAATGGCAATTCTCCGCAAAAAAGAAGAACTGGACGGCTATAATGTCGGGGAAGACGTAATAGATTATATCGCAACCAATATTAAATCAAATATCCGGGAACTTGAGGGTTCTTTAAATAAAATTATCGCGTACGCAAACCTGGAAAAACGTGAAATCAATCTTGCTTTGGCCGAGCAGGTTTTAAAAGATATGATTTCACCCGACAAAAAGAAGGTTATCACTCCTGAATATATTATCAATACTGTGGCAGAACATTTTAACATCTCTCCATCAGATTTAGTCGGCAGTAAAAGGTCCAATAAAATTGCCCATCCCAGGCAGATTGCCATGTATCTGTGCCGTGAATTCACGAATACCAACCTGGTGCAAATCGGAAAGATCTTAGGAAAGAGAGATCACACAACAATTATGTACGGTATTGACAAAATAGAGGGCGAGATTAACAATCCGGCAAATACTACTACAGAGGAAGAAGTCGAGATCCTCAGGAAGAAAATTAATCCGCCAAAATAATTCACATTTTCAATGTGGAAAGTACGTGTATAGAACGTGGAAAGTCTTTTACGTTTATACTTATACACAAAGCATATACAATTCATACATAGGAAATCGACATAGTTATTCAAGTTGTTTTTCCTTTAACTTCAAGGGGTTGGAGATCATATCCACTTTTACACAGCTCCTAAGAAGACTGTTACGAATTCCTTTATATTTTATTATCTATGAAGACCCGAAGCCATGAAAGGAGTTATACACATCATGAAACTTAAATTTGCCAAAGGTAATCTATTAAAAAGTGTTAACATTGTTATGAAAGCTGTACCTTCTAAAACAACAATGCCAATTCTCGAATGTATATTAATTGATGCTTCATCCAACATCATCAAGTTTACTTCAAACGACATGGAACTTGGTATTGAAACAATTGTTGACGGAACGATTGAAGAAAGAGGGATTATTGCACTGGATGCCAAAATATTTTCGGAAATTGTAAAACGTCTCCCAGATGGTTATGTAACTATCGAGACAGATGAAAACCTGGATTCGGTTATTACCTGTGGAAAAGCCCGATTTAATATACCGGGAAAATCAGGAGAAGACTTTTCCTATCTTCCGATTATTGAAAAAAATGGTGGAATCGAGATATCTCAATTTTCTTTAAAAGATATCATACGACAAACGATCTTTTCTATCGCTGCAAATGAGAATAACAAGATTATGACGGGTGAACTTTTTGAAATCAAAGATAACTACTTAAAGGTAACCTCTCTTGACGGACATCGTATCTCGATTCGAAAGATTGAACTTAATGATTCTTATGAAAATAAAAAGGTGATTGTTCCCGGAAAAACATTGAATGAAATCAGCAAAATACTGTCCGGTGAAATGGACGACAAAGTGAACATATTTTTCACAAACAATCATATTATGTTCGAATTTGACCAGACAAAGGTTGTTTCCAGATTAATTGACGGTGAATATTTCCGTGTGGAACAGATGTTATCCAATGATTATGAGACAAAAGTTGAAATCAACAAACGGGAATTCTTAGACTGCATTGACAGAGCTACACTTTTGGTAAAAGAAGGAGATAAAAGACCTGTTATTATTAATATTGAAAATGAAAGCATGCAGCTTCACATGGATTCTGCAAGGGGTTCCATGAACGAAGAAATAAGTATTGAAAAAGAGGGAAAAGATTTAAAAATTGGATTTAATCCGAAATTTCTCATCGATGCACTTCGTGTAATCGACGAGGAGACAATTTCAATTTATCTGGTAAACCCCAAGGCTCCCTGCTTTATAAAAAACGATGAAGAGAGCTATATTTACCTGATTTTACCTGTAAATTTTAATTCTATCTGATAAAGAAGGAAAAAAATGGATACGATAAGAATAAAAGATGAATATATTAAACTCGGGCAGGCTATGAAACTGGCCGGCCTGGTTGATGAAGGCGTGGACGCAAAAATCCAAATCCAAGAGGGAAATGTCAAAGTAAACGGATCAGCTGAAACACGTCGTGGAAAGAAACTTTATATCGGCGACGTATTCTCTTTTCAGGGAAATGAGATAAAAGTAGAGAAAAAATGATATCAAATATTTTATGTAAACCATTAAAATATTATGTAAACCCAGGGGAAAAGAAAGAGCTGACATCATGTATGTGAAGTCTTTGGAACTAAAAAACTTTAGGAATTATGATTCACTTAATGCCTCCTTTGATCAAAAGACAAATATTTTTTATGGAAAAAATGCGCAGGGCAAGACAAATATTCTAGAGGCTATTTATCTTTGCGGAACGACAAAGTCTCACAGATCGAGTAGAGATCGGGAAATTATCCAGTTCGAGAAAGATGAGGCACATATCAGGATGCAGGTCAGCAAAGCCGGTGTCGTTCACAGAATTGATATGCATTTGAAAAAAAACAAGCCAAAGGGGATTGCGATAGATGGTATTCCGATACACAAAGCTTCAGATTTGTTTGGAATTATTAATATTGTATTTTTTTCCCCTGAGGATTTAAATATTATAAAAAATGGTCCATCTGAAAGAAGAAGATTTGTGGACAGTGAGCTTAGTCAGCTGAATCGTTTTTACCTTATTTCTCTGGCAGGCTATAATAAAGTCGTCACACAGCGAAACAAACTGCTCAAAGAGATAGGAAATGTAAATTCCCTTAAGAGCACGCTGGATGTATGGGATGAACAGTTAGTGAGTTACGGGAAAAGCCTGATTGAAGAGAGAGTTAAGTTTATAGATCATCTGAATGAAATATTGAGCGATATTCATCTTCAGCTGACGGGTGGAAATGAGCATATTCAATTAATTTATGAACCAAATGTTGAAGCCTGTAAATTTTCACAGAAGTTAGAAAGTAACCGGCAAAGAGACTTGCAGCTTAAGACATCGACGCTTGGACCACACAGAGATGATCTATGTGTAAAAATAAACGGAATTGATATCAGAAAATTCGGGTCTCAGGGTCAGCAGCGTACAGCTGCTCTTTCCATGAAATTATCAGAAATTTCGCTCGTGAAGAAAACAATGAAAGATACACCGATATTATTACTAGATGATGTATTATCAGAGCTTGACAGCAGCAGACAAAATTATCTGCTAAAAAGTATAGGTGATATCCAGACATTTATAACCTGTACCGGCTTAGATGAATTTATGGAAAACCGGTTCGATGTAAACAAGGTTTTTAAGGTTACAGAGGGCAGGATCGTAACATAATATTAGGAGGAATTACATGAGTGAAGAAAACACAACAAATGTAGGATCAAATATTGAATATGGGGCTGATCAGATCCAGATTCTGGAAGGGCTGGAAGCGGTGCGGAAGAGACCAGGTATGTATATTGGCAGCACTTCGAGCAGAGGACTGCATCATCTGGTTTACGAGATTGTAGATAACGCAGTAGATGAGGCACTGGCCGGGTACTGCAAAAATATAGAAGTGACAGTAAATAAGGGTAACTCAATCACCGTAATCGATGACGGACGAGGAATCCCCATTGGAATTAACCATAAATCAGGTCTTCCTGCAGTGGAAGTGGTGTTTACAATACTACATGCCGGTGGAAAATTTGGCGGTGGCGGATATAAAGTGTCCGGTGGTCTGCATGGAGTAGGCGCCTCGGTTGTAAATGCATTGTCGTCATGGCTTGAAGTTACGATTTATAAAGACGGAAAAGTTTACCGTCAGCGATTTGAGCGCGGCAAGACGGTTTATAAATTAAAAGTTATCGGTACGTGTGAAAAAGATAAATCAGGAACCATGGTAGAATTTCTTCCGGATGATACAATTTTTGAAGAGAGGAACTTTGACTATGATACTTTACAGACAAGTATCCGGGAAACTGCATTTCTGACAAAGGGATTAAGTATTACATTAAGAGATCTGCGGCCTGAAGAACCCGTTTCAAAGAACTTCTGTTATGAGGGGGGAATCAAAGAGTTTGTACAATATCTGAATCACAATAAAATCCCTCTCTATGATGAAATCATGTATTTTGAGGGTATGGTCAATGATGTCATGGTGGAAGTTGCTATGCAGCATAATGATTCATATACAGAGAACACATATGGTTTTGTCAATAACATTCATACACCTGAGGGTGGTACACACATTGTGGGATTCCGTAATGCTCTTACTAAAACATTTAATGATTATGCCCGCAAGACAAAACTACTGAAGGATAATGAACAGAATCTTAGTGGTGAGGATATTCGTGAAGGACTTACCGCTATTATCAGTGTGAAGTTAAAAGATCCCCAATTTGAGGGACAGACAAAACAAAAACTGGGAAATTCAGAGGCCAGGGGTGCTGTTGATAATTTGCTAAGCAGGAATCTGAAACTTTTCCTTGAACAGAACCCTTCTGTTGCTAAAATCATTGTCGAAAAATCATTGTTGTCACAGAGAGCGAGAGATGCGGCCCGTAAGGCAAGAGATCTTACAAGAAGAAAATCAGCACTCGATGGAATGTCTCTGCCTGGAAAGCTTTCAGACTGTACAGACAGAAATCCGGAAAACTGTGAAATTTATCTGGTAGAGGGGGATTCAGCCGGTGGCTCTGCTAAATCTGCCAGGAGTCGTGATACTCAGGCAATCCTTCCCCTTCGCGGAAAAATTTTAAATGTTGAAAAAGCACGTCTGGATAGAATATACGCGAATGAAGAGATTAAATCCATGATTACTGCATTTGGAACAGGAATTATGGACGATTTCGATATTACAAAACTTCGTTATCATAAAATTATTATTATGACAGATGCCGATGTGGACGGTGCCCATATTGATACCTTAATGTTGACATTTATGTATCGTTTTATGCCCGAATTAATTAAACAGGGATATGTATATCTGGCACAGCCTCCGCTTTTTAAAATTGAGAGAAACAAAAAAGTCTGGTATGCTTATGATGAAGATGAGCTGGAAGATATATTAAAAGAGATAGGTCGTGACAATAACAATAAGATTCAGCGTTATAAAGGTTTAGGTGAAATGGATGCAGATCAACTTTGGGAGACAACTATGGATCCAGAGCACAGAGTTTTAAAAAGGGTGACCTTTGATGAAGAAATTTCAGCTGAGATTGATCGGACCTTTACCACTCTTATGGGTGATAAAGTAGAGCCCAGGCGTGAATTTATCGAACAGAATGCTAAGAAACTGGATATTGAAGATCTGGACATCTGATAAAATTCAGAGAAAACCCTATGAAAAGAGTTAGTTGGAGGAAATAATGGAAGATAATGTTTTTGATCAAGTCCATAATGTAGACCTGAAAGACACAATGGAAAAATCTTATATTGCATATTCTATGAGTGTCATCGCTTCGAGGGCACTGCCGGATATCAGAGATGGTTTAAAGCCTGTACAGCGAAGAATTCTGTACTCCATGATAGAACTTAATAATGGTCCTGATAAGCCACACAGAAAATGTGCCCGTATCGTTGGTGATACAATGGGTAAATATCACCCTCATGGAGATAGTTCTATCTATGGTGCTCTGGTCAATATGGCACAGGAATGGTCTACGAGATATCCTCTTGTGGACGGACATGGAAATTTTGGTTCTGTGGATGGCGACAGTGCTGCGGCTATGCGTTATACGGAAGCACGTCTGAGTAAGATTTCCATGGAAATGACTGCTGATATTAATAAAAACACAGTAGATTTCAGACCGAATTTTGATGAAACTGAGAAAGAACCTACGGTGCTGCCGTCAAGGTATCCGAATCTGCTTGTAAATGGTACATCCGGTATTGCAGTGGGTATGGCTACAAATATTCCACCGCATAATCTGCGCGAGATAATTGGCGCAGTGGTGAAAATTATAGATAATATCATCGATAACGACAGAGATACCAGTATAGAAGAAATACTGGATATTGTGAAAGGACCAGACTTTCCAACCGGAGCCGAAATTTTAGGAACAAGGGGGATTGAAGAAGCTTATCGTACCGGAAGAGGTAAGATACGGGTTCGTGCTATCACAAATATAGAGACACTGCCCAATGGCAAGAGTCAGATTATTGTAACCGAACTGCCCTATATGGTAAATAAAGCCAGACTGATAGAAAAAATCGCTGATCTTGTAAAGGATAAGAAAATTAATGGAATTACGGCTATCAATGATCATTCCAGCAGAGAAGGTATGCGGATCTGTATTGATCTGCGAAGAGATGCCAATGCAAATGTCATTTTAAACAAGCTTTATAAACATACTCAGCTACAGGATACTTTTGGCGTTATTATGCTTGCGCTTGTTGACAATCAGCCAAAAGTGTTAAATATTCTGGAAGTGCTCAATCTGTATCTGAAACATCAGGAAGATGTTGTAACCAGAAGGACACAGTATGATTTAAATAAGGCTGAAGAGAGAGCGCATATCTTAGAGGGGCTGCTGAAAGCCCTGGACAACATTGACCGTGTTATAAAAATTATCCGTGGTTCTGCAAATACACAGGAAGCAAAAGAAAACCTGATGGATGAATTCGAGCTTTCGAATGCTCAGGCTCAGGCAATCGTGGATATGAGACTGCGTGCACTTACAGGTCTGGAACGGGAGAAGCTTGAGAACGAGTATAAAGAACTTATGGAGAAAATAGGAAAATACCGCTCTATATTGGGAGATCGCAAACTTCTTCTTAAAGTAATTAGAAAAGAAATCATGGAAATTTCGGATAAATATGGAGATGACCGGAGAACATCTATAGGTTTTGATGAATTCGATATTTCTATGGAGGATCTGATTCCAAGAGAAAATACTGTAATAACTATGACAAAATTAGGCTATATTAAACGTATGACTGTCGATAATTTCCATTCTCAGAATCGAGGTGGAAAAGGAATTAAGGGCATGCAGACAATTGATGATGATTATATTGAAGAACTCTTAATGACTACAACTCATCATTATCTGATGTTTTTCACAAATATGGGAAAAGTATATCGTCTTAAGGCGTATGAGATACCTGAAGCTTCCAGAACAGCTCGTGGAACAGCGATTATTAATCTAATCCAGTTACAGCCGGGAGAAAAGATAACGGCAGTGATTCCGATCCGTGAATATGAGGAGGGCCGCTATCTGTTTATGGCGACAAAGAATGGGCTGGTAAAGAAAACCCCGATTACAGATTATGCAAATGTGAGAAAAACCGGACTTGCTGCGATATCTCTGAGAGATAATGATGAGCTGATTGAGGTTAAGTCAACTGACAGTGAAAAAGAAATTATTCTCGTCACTAAATTTGGACAGTGTATAAGATTTAAAGAAAACGATGTGAGAAGCACAGGCCGTGTGTCTATGGGTGTCAGAGGAATTAATTTACTGGATCAGGATGAAGTGATCGGTATGCAGCTGAGTTCTCAGGGAGACTATCTGCTGTTTGTATCTGAAAAGGGACTTGGAAAGAGAACTCCTATGATTGAGTTTACAGCTCAGATTCGTGGTGGTAAAGGAGTCAAATGTTATAAGATAGCTGAGAGGACAGGGAATCTGGTCGGCGTAAAAGCAGTAAATTCAGAAAGTGAAGTTATGATTATTACCACAGAGGGTATCATTATTCGTATACAGTGTGACGATATATCTGTGCTGGGAAGAATCACTTCAGGAGTGAAACTAATTAATCTGTCTGAAAATGTATATGTGGCCAGAATTGCAAAAGTACGCGATAAAAAGGAAGGCGAAGTGATCGCTCCACAGGAAGAAAAGCCTGAAATTACACCCTAAACAGGTTACATTCTCATGCTTGTTCGGGTCTCAAAGTCATGCTTTTTCATGTTCGCATGAAAAGCAGGACCTTTTGACCCTTGTATAAATATTTATAAATATATAAAAAGATGTTGACAAACATCTTACTGTTTTGTATAATAACTAATGCGTCACATGTTGGCACAATTTGTAAAAAGAAAATGAATAGATTTAATTATTCAGGCAATTGGAGAAGTACTCAAGAGGCTGAAGAGGCGCCCCTGCTAAGGGTGTAGGTCGTTTACGCGGCGCGAGGGTTCAAATCCCTCTTTCTCCGCTTTATTTTTTTCACATATT
>ENA-UOOI01002116-UOOI01002116.1-fermentation-metagenome-genome-assembly--contig:-NODE-2116-length-18226-cov-6.965880_pt1 | contig 18226 bp, 19 predicted proteins | sample MGYA00245779_ERZ724027 | MGnify/ENA primary metagenome ERZ724027 (study PRJEB28704, sample SAMN03018318) | fermentation metagenome | biome: anthropogenic terrestrial biome; feature: soil; material...
AATCTGGCTATACTAGCTACCTAGAAAATTTTTATGCCAAGGCTTTTTATAATTATATACTTAATTACCATAGTATAGGAATTATATGGTTTAGAAAGCTTCATTTGACTTAAAATTGACACTTAAGTTCTGGCAATTATTTATGTTAGCTAGCGAAGGTAATTAACCTAAATTCGTGAAAATACTTATAAAGCATACAAAGAAAATAAACGGTAAGTAATAAATGCTATTATAACAACGATAGAAACTACATGGTAGCACTATAACTGTGCCCAGATTCACCAGAAGAAACTTATGCCGTAGGCCATGTTGAATTTTTCAAATTCTTCCTTCCTACTTACCTACCCCATCATTGTTGAGAAACTTTTGAACTTAGATTATAAGCATTCATTTTTTATAACTGTAAAGTATTCCCACTAGCTTGTAGTATAATTTCCCAAAGAGCGATTAAGGAGTGAGTTATTTGCGTATTAAATCAGCTGTTGATTGGTGGATTCGCCTTTTATTCTGGACTCTTGTTCCACTACTTTTATTTAGATTTAAATATATTCAAGAAGACGAACTGGTTATTGGTTACATTACAATAATACCAATGGTGTTATTCCTCTTATGGCTCTATTTGGGTACTTATTACGAATTTCGAGAAGGTTACCTTCTCTGTAAAAGTGGTCCCTTCTTCAAGAGAATTAAATATGACGATATCAAATCGATAAAACTTGTCCAAAACCTACTTTCATCTATGGCTCTTTCTTCTAAACGTGTTGAAATTAAAGAACATGGTAAAGGATATCTACTAGGTACCACTGTTATCTCACCGATAAATCGCCAAGAATTTATCGACGAACTTATCAAGAGATGTAAAAATTTAGAGAAAGTATAATGTAAAACAATGACCTTATTGCTTTTGACACCCTGCACAAAAGTAAATACTACCACCCAAATAAGTTTCTTTTTTAATTATTGTTTTGCATATTAAACAAGGTCGACCTAGAGTATTCTTACTAAGAATCGTTCTATAGCTACATAATGAACCATATAAGTCATGTTCCGTATCTCTCCCACCCTCTAACTGCATTTTATCAAGGGTAGATTTTATAGACATATAGAGTGCTTTTTTATTAGCTGGTGTTAAGGTTTTAAGTTTTTTCTTTGGGTGAAGTTGTGCATTAAACAAGATATCTTGTACAACACCATTACCCAGTCCTGGTATACGCTGTTCAGTCGCTAGAAAAGCTTTTAGCGACAACGAATCTTTACACAAGTTAATTAGCTCAGTAAAATACTCTTCTGTAAAATCATCAGAAAGTGGGCTGGGCTTTTCTTTTGCAACTAAGTAATAGGGGTTATCGTTTTGGCCATCTACAAAGATCCATATACCCCCATACATCTGCACAGTAGCCACCAAGTGAGAATGATCATCAAATTCTATCAGCAACTGGTGCTTTTTAGGTAGCACTTTATCTTTTTCATAATAGCGGAGGTTTACCCCATCTCCAAAAAGCATTCTAACCTGGCCAACTTTTATTTCTACTAATCCACCATAATTAACAGCGTTACCGATTGTCTTATTTAATAGTAAATCAGGATATTTATTTGGATCGCCAAAATACCAAGCAAACTTATGAGGGTGATTAGCAGCAATCACCTTAATTATTCTTTTCCCATAGAGACTTTCATTGATTTGCCTAGCTATAACCATTGCCTCTGGTAATTCAAGCATTTGCATCCCCCTAACGATTAAATTTGCCCCATAAAAATTTACATCCATTACTTTTTCGTATTCTTCTAGGTTATGATCATCAAAATTTTCCTATAAACAAATACAAGCATTATTTACCGCAGTTAATCTGGTTCCTCAAATTATGAAACAGAATGGGTTACTTACATTTTCTATACCACAGAGCTTGGTTGCCATTCTATACATCGCTTTTGCATGGATCCGATCGTGCCAGATAAACCTACGGCATACCTTTCTGAGTGACCACTGTTCGCCATAACTTCCGTTGTAAACAAGATTTTTCAAGAAATTTGGCTGTTTCTCTAATTCCTCAAAAGCTCTCACTCTGCAAGTATAAATGTCAGGCTCATTTGTTGCAGGTACATTTATTTCGCTAAAATAGTAATCATTGACATTCTTTGTGTGTTCATACATTTCCTGTGCAGAAATTGGCACATCACCATAAAAAGTCTTGCGTGGAGAAAGCGTTGTTCCAACTTTGTCCGGGATCGATTGATACAGCAACAAAAAGTCTTTTGCCGATTTTAACGATAGAGATTTTACCCTATCATATTCACCCTGTTTAAGCGGCGAAATCTCACTGTTGAATAGCACATCTGAATCCGCGTCGGACACTTGCAATGAACTTATTTTTTCCTGAGCGATTATGATTGAACACTTAGAATTAACGATTTCGTCTCCCGACCACGCAGCATACTGCTTTATTTCAGACCTGAATTTATTTAGCGCCTCTTCCCTCTCTCGACCTCTCACATATGCGCCAATGTAATTCTCTGAATAAATCAAATGACCGTGTTCGTTATATTCATCAACTGCTCTTATTTCCATACCACTATCGCCCCCATAATACCAGCTTATCTAGTTAACTTACATCTACTTGATTTCATATATATCTTACTTCTGCTTATTGGCTTCGCTTACAACGGCATTCATTGTATATCCATTAGAAAATAACCTGCTCTTTGATAGAACTGTACAACACGTTTATTTCCTTCCCAGACCCAAAGAACCACACATTGATAAACATTCCTCTTTGCATAATCCCTTACCTTCTCCATCAAGGAATACCCAAATAATCCGGTAAGCAATAGACGAAGATTAATTCGAGGTCGTCTTCGTAGTATTTATACCTCGATTGACCAACACAAGCACAAGCAACAACATCACCTTCCATAGATTGATCTTTCCAATGACTTTTAAGTAGGCCTTTTGCCGTCCGCTCTGACTATGATAAGCCTATTGTTTTCCCACCACAAAGGTCCTTACTACAGCTACATAAAGCCAACCTTCATCGGTTGGGATATCTGTAATATTCAATATAAGTTTTTTGTTTGGTGTATCTCTAGCGGACTCTTCTTTCCCTCTAAAACCATCTTGATCTCTTCTGCTTTGAACTCCTGAACATAATAGTTTTTACCTATTCGTAGTTGCCGAATTATATACGAGTGATATCTGTCCATCAAATGGGGTATACCTCACAGGTTATGTGGTATAACGAAAGAAACAAATCCTTCCACCTGTATTAGCTAATACAACAAAGGGCATAATATCACTCTTTTGTATGGTGACATTATGCCCAAGCTTTTTTTAATGCTATGCATTTTCTCTTTAGACGTGGTTTAATAAGTGTTCCAGATCTTTAATGCTTATCATTACTTATTTAGTTTCCACTATATATTTTTGCTCTAACCCTTTATTTCTTAGGTTTCCGTAAATAAATCCTGCTATTGCGCCAACAGTTGCTGGGATAACCCAACCAAGTCCCTCTGAATATAACGGTAGGCTATTAAGAAAATTAACTTTTAATCCGAATTTCCCTAAGGCCTCTAAGATACTAACAAAGGAAGTACATATCATAGTAAATAGATACACATAAGAATTTCCCTTGAAAACATTATTTAATAATGCAAGTACCATGAGAACAATTGCCATTGGATATATAGCGGTCAATACTGGAACTGAAAATTTAAGTATTTGTGTCAATCCTACATTGGCAAAGATCATGCTTGATACAGAGAGTATTGTTATAAAAGTTTTATACGAAACCTTCGGCATCAACTTTGTAAAGTATTGACTGCAGGAGGTTAAAAGTCCTACTGATGTCGTTAAACAAGCAAGGGAAAATATTACTCCTAATAATACTGCTCCCTTTCGTCCAAATAAGTAAAACACTACATTTGTTAGCACTTGAGCTCCATTTTCTGTTACTCCAAATCGCGTCTGAGAAACAGCTCCCAAATATGCCAGCATTCCATATACAATTGCTAATAACAAACCTGCTATAGCTCCTGCTTTTATAGTTTTTGACACAAGTTTTCTTTCTTCTGTTACTCCCATTTCCTTTAAAGCAATAGAGATTACAATACCAAAATTAAGGGCTGCTATAGCATCCATTGTCAGATATCCATCTAAAAATCCTTTAAGTAAAGGAAACTGTGCATAATCACCTATTGGTGCTGCAAATTCACCTATTGGTTTAAACAAACTAAACACATATATACTTGTTATTAAAACTAATAATGCAGGCGTTAAAACTTTGCCAAATCTATCTACGAGTTTTGATGGCGTCATACATAACCAATAAGCTATCGCAAAATAAACTAAGGTGTATATAAATAATGGTAAACTACTTCCGCTAAATGTATTTGGTAAAAATGGTGAAACTCCTATTTCAAATGCTAAGCTTGCTGCTCTTGGTATACCTAGAAAAGGTCCTATTGATAAATAAATCAAAACAGTAAAGGCAAAAGCAAACCTTGGATGCACACGACTTGCCAGTATATGTAGTCCACCAGCTTTAGCAACTACAGCTATTGCAAGTATTGGAAGACCAACAGCTGATATTAAAAAACCTACCATTGATACCAACATATTTGTGCCAGATAATTGTCCTAATAGAGGTGGAACGATTAAATTTCCTGCACCAAAAAACATCGAAAATATCATTAAACTTACAAGTAATAACTTCCTACTGTCCATTTTCTCTCTAAAAACCTCCAATTTGTTTTTTTCATATTATGAATACCGATTATAATACCAATATCGCTTTCCATAATGCGCCCCCTTATTTTTGTAAATAAAAAAAACCCGCCCCCAAAAAAGGGACGAGTTATACCCGCGTTACCACCCTAGTTTTATAAATTAAAATACAAAAATTAATTTATAACACTCTCAACGTACATTATAATACGTGTTCCTTTTAAAGGTGGACTACCTGCATTACTTACTTAGTTCAATTCAGCTCTGCTTCTCAGAGATGATTTTCAACTAATCTTTGAACATTGGCTTCCAGCGTAATGCCAACTCTCTGTGGAACAATAAATTAGCTTACTCTTTCTCTTCATAGAATTTATCTATTAAGTTGTTATAACTATATTTTATATCATGCCTTATGCGCACTGTCAATAATTTATTCTCCTGGTTAAGGTTCAGTAGATGAATCTTGGATAGAGGAATATTTTTATTTTTCCTGGTTTTTTTGCCTCATCTCTCTGGCCAATAAAATGAAGCCATTAATACATATAAATACTTTATTGATGAATAATAGGTTTGAATAATTTTATAAGGGGGTTTTTTAAATAGGTGTTGTAACTAACACGACCGATAAATACCAAAAATGTTTGGATGCTTGTCATCAGTGTGCCCAAGCATGTTATGAGTGTTTCAAAATGTGTCTGAACGAGCCTGATGTAGGGGCCAGAAAAGCTTGCATAAGCATACTAATCGAATGTGCAAAGATATGCCAGCTGGCTTCGGCCTATATGTCCATGGATGCACAATATGCCAAAGACCTCTGTAAACTCTGTACAACCATTTGCGAAAAGTGTGCACAGGAATGTGAAATGTTTAAAGATGACCATTGCATGAAATGTGCTGAAATCTGCCGCAAATGCGCTGATGAATGCAAAAAAATGGCTGCAATGTAAACAGTTTTACAAATGTCTCAAAAATGCAGCTACCGCACCATTTGCTAAAGTTGCTACAGTTGGCCACTTTGTTAAAAACCTGTCAACAGTAAAATAGGAACTTGTCTTTTCAATAGCTCGTCTTAGATACTTTAGAACACCTCCGGCTATTCCAATATACAATCTTAATTTAGCCGAACATTAGTAAAAGCTCAAGGTAATATTTTCGCATACCAAATATATAGTCTTACTTTAGCCGCGTATGCTAATTTTAGTACTTATGGCTATAAAAAAGCGAATCCAAGAAACAAAAGATTTCTCGAATTCGCAAAGTCTGTCCCTTACAGCTTGATTTATAGCCATTTAATAGACCAAAATCGTTAGTATACAATTCAAAATACTGCAGTATAAAATTGTAGGAATTGTTAAAGTCTTGCGTGGCTAAATAAATATCGATTAATTCTCCTCTATTTTTAAGCAAACCATTCAATAACTTGGATCTTTGGACGGTTTGCTTCTCTTTTAACCTGTTTCTGAGTGAAAACATCATAAGTCTCATATCTTACTCTTCTTCTTTACTTGGTTGCAGTTCCTTTTTCAAAGCAGAAATCACACTTAACGCCTGTCTGTGCCAGAGTCCCCTCACGGAGAAACCTAACAGCAGGAGCTAGTGGTGTGTAACTTGCAACATCGGTATAACAGTAAGCTGAGCAAAGCTCAAATGCATCGCGTTTTTGTAATTCCTCACAGTACAGACAACTTGTCATGTCAAAACGAATTCTCTCTTTATTGTTTTCAAGCATAACCATTGTCCAGCCCTGGTTAGGGTAGCCATAATTAAGAAAAACATTTATCAAAAACCGGACCAGCCCATAGGCATATTTTTTTGAGTTCAATAGCTTGCATAACCTCGCCATACGCTCAGTGCTTCTACAAAGCTCTGTCTTGACAAACTCGACTGTTTCAGAGCTGCTTATTCCCCCATCCAGCATGGCTCGATAGCAAGCATAGCCCGGTAGGATGTTGCTGCGAATATGTTTGCCTATCATTTTATTGCCCCGGTCGTTCACCCCTGCTAATTCGACGGTAAGTATGCGTTCCGCAGCGGCAAAAATCGTGCCACCTTTATCATTTCCATACGCCATAGTCAATGATTTAGATAAATCCGATAAGCGCGTCTTTGCAAAGGGACTGCTTCTTTTCATGGAATCTCCTCCCTAAATATTACTGTTGTTTTCTGAAGCAAAGAGATTTTCGCGCAAACTGTATATAGCGGGTGTCTGTAGCTGGCTTTTCATAATCAATGAATCGAATTCAGTCTGTAAACAAAACATTTCCGGCTTTGCTACTCTGCAATGCTTTGCCAAAGCTGTTTCTGCAAGCTCTGTTCTCATGATGATTTTAAATACTCCAGCTATCATCCATACTGGTAATTTCATATACCATAGTTTTACTGGTTTTGTTTTTATCCCCAGTTTATTCAATACAGTGAAGCCTTCCTTAATGCCACGCACCATTAGGCATACACTATCATACGACCTAGCAAGGCGATAATTATCGCAATCAAATTGGTATAGCGCATTTCCGATGCTCGTGACCATAGCAACATGGGTCTTTTGCCAAGCGTCCATATCAGCGCAAAAAACAGAGGGAATACCTGCACGTCTAAAAACATTGATCAAGCAACGTACACGCTCCGTTTTCCTGCCACTATATTCTCCAAACGTCGTTGTTTGAAACGCGCGCATTACCCCTTTCCCGACAAAGTAATGAACTTTGCCACCAACACGCTCACCGCCTGCCGACGGAAAACCGAGCATCAGCCGCTCGCTGCCAACAGCTTGTGCCCATTTGTCATATCCAGCAGCTGTATTGACCACAAAAACGATATTTTTAGAACGATTTTGCGAAATAATGGGCAACACACTATCCACCTGTGTCCTCTGCATCGCAACAATTATATAGTCGAATAAATCGTCAGGGGCAAGATATTCTATAACTTTCACGGGAATGACCTCATTTTTATTCGCATTAGGCACGGCAAGCACAATCCCATTCTGCCGCAGTTCCTCAAGGCGTTTACCACGTGCTAGAACCGTTACGTCCTCCCCTGATGCAGCGAGTTTACCTGCAAAAATACTACCGATAACACCAGCACCATAAACTAATATACGCATTCTCACCTTCTCCCTTCAAATCCCTTCTCAGGAGACCACTCGCATGTACCTATAATATGATATCGGCAGTTACAACAATCATCTCCGTCTCCCAAGGTTTTTGTACGCTCAAATCCATTACCCATATGATGGGAAAGCAAATAATCCATTCGGCATATGCCCGGCAAGAGACTGTCTGCATCAAAATCATGCGCCAGTTTTTTTATCCCACATTCGGTTATGTCCAATTCAAATGTATTGCTGTTGATTTCCCGGTATATAACCTGCCAGTCATATGGGTGCAGTTCATTCTTCTGCTGGCGTTCAACATGAGCAGCAGCCTTTTTCCGAAAGTTATTGATATATGATTTACCCATTAAGTGCCGTAGGAACTTCGGCAAGATCGTCACCATTTTTTCGCTCATCATCCAGATTGTTTCCCATGTTTCCTGTTGTTGCAGCCCCAACTCCATAAAAGTTTTATACCAAGCAATGTACACTAGGCCAAACTGATAATTTAAAAGAAAGATGCTTTTGCCGATATCTGGCGTAAGTGGTAGGATTGCAACTAGTTTTTCTTTAGATAGCTTCTTGAAACTTTTCCAAAATTCTTTGCCATACTTTTTTATCAATACTTTGCGGCTTCGCAGCATTATAAATGCATAAATTATCTTTTCCATAGGTCTACCTCGTATGGATCCGCTTAATCAGCTTTACGATTTCGTACCAAAACACTGCTACCGCTGCTATACCTACCGATGTAAAAAACTGTCCAACTAAGAGGGGTGCAAGTTTCAAGAAACCTGTGACCGGCGTATAAAGAATGGTTGCTAGCATCAGTAATGTTCCGATGTTAACCGCCCACATAACCCAATCTTTTGAAAGGCGAGCAATCGATTGAATCGCAAAATCACGGTTGGAGCTATTTACCTGAACTAGAAACAGGTTGGAGGACATGATGATAGTCAGTCCCATTGCTCGGGCAATAGGCGCATTAGCGGGATTACTAGAAAGGACAGTATAATAAGTCCCGAAAGATGCAGCAAAAACCACCAATCCCTGAATAACACTTTTTAATAAAGTCTGTATATTTAAAAGTTTATCTTTCGGATTGCGCGGTTTTCGCACCATTATGTCCGTTTCAGCCGGCTGGCGTTCCAATACTATAGAACAAGTCGGGTCTATCAAAAGTTCAAGCAAAACAACGTGCAGAGGCAGAAGCATCAACGCATTTGGTGCAACTCCGAGAATAGGAGCCAGCAGCGATGTCAAGGCAATAGGAATATGAATAGTAAATACATACCCTACCGCTTTTCGGATGTTATCATAAATCCTTCTACCATCTTTTACTGTTTCAACAATGGTCGTAAAGTTATCGTCCATCAAAATGAGATCAGCTGCTTCTCGTGAAACCTCGCTTCCACGCTTGCCCATAGCAATACCGATGTCTGCATATTTCAAAGCTGGTGCATCATTTACGCCGTCGCCTGTCATGGCGACGATTTCACCATTTTCCTTAAATGCTTTAACGATCCGCATTTTATGCTCCGGAACAACACGGGAGAAAATAGACACATTCTTGACCGCTTCCCGCAATTCATTGTCAGACATTTCATTGAGCATATCACCTGTAATTATGTTATCGCTGTGTTCCATTCCTATTTTTCTGGCAATAGAAGAGGCAGTGATTCCATTATCGCCAGTGATCATCACGACGCGAATGCCAGCCCTGCGGCATACCGCAATATCGGGCTTAACACTCTCACGTGGAGGGTCGGCAAGTCCGATCAGACCGCAGAGATTCAAACTACAATCAGTTATATTATTGGGGATCTCATCCTCTGACGTTAGTGTTTTGGTCGCTACTGCAATCACACGCAGTCCTTCTTTGGACATTTCGGTAATCTTATGCTCGGCAACTTCTTTATCCTTTTCTGTCAAATCGCATATAGTCAATATACGTTCTGGAGAACCCTTAGCAGCAATGATTATACTACCGTTCCTGCGCCAAACGTGCCCCATCATTTTCAATTCGTTAGTAAAGGCATACTCATTGATCAGCTCGCCGTTAAAGAGATGCTCCTTCGATATTCCATGACTGTCACAGTGAGCAAGCATTGCTTTTTCCATAGGGTCATAGGCATCTGTTTCGCAACCAAGCCCCATCGTTTCAATAAGGGTATGTTCATCACCGTTCGGAGCCCATGTCTCCTGGACCGTCATCTGGTTCATCGTAATAGTTCCAGTTTTGTCCACGCATAGTATTGATATAGAACCAAGAGTTTCTACAGAAGGCAGCTTGCGGACAAGCGATTGTTTCTTTGCCAGTCGCCATGCACCCATAGAAAGGAATACTGTCAGAATAACAGGAAATTCTTCGGGGATCATCGCCATAGCGAGAGTGATACCAGATAGAATGCTTTCAATCAAACGGTCTCCTAAAGCATGATCAGGTATATTGAAATAGGTGACCACACCTACCAGCACAAATAATACACCCGCGATCCCCGCACAAGTTTTAACCAATTTACTTGTCTGCTTCTGTAAAGGTGTCGGCTCATCCGGAGCAATTGCTACATTCATACCGATTTTACCGTACTCAGTATTCGCGCCAATTTTATCAACCAATACAGTCCCAGTACCCTGAGTAACAAGTGTACCTGCATAACAATAATCCTTGCGCCAATAATCATTGGAAGAATCGACATTATCGCTGGTGACCTTCCATACGCCTTCAGCTTCGCCGGTAAGCGAAGATTCCTCCACGCAAAGATCGCTACACTTAACCACAATACCATCAGCTGGAATCTTTACACCTTCATATATCAACATCAAGTCTCCGGGCACAAGATCTGTGCTAGCGATCACTATTTCTTTACCGTCCCTGATAACAGTCACATGAGGTGCAGATAAATCCTTAAGAGCATTCAAGGTTTTGTCAGTTTTCCATTCCTGAATAACGTCGATGCTGATAATACCGATAACGAAAATCAGCATTATTGCACCATCTCTTGGTTCACCGAGGATAAAATAAATGATTGCAGCTACAATTAGTAAAAGAAACATCGGCTCACAAATAATATGAAGGACTTTTTTAAAAAAGCTCTCCTTTTTCTGAGGCGTTAATTCGTTTTTGCCATATTTCTGCTGCAATCGCTTTACTTCAGCGGAAGTCAATCCCGCCATAACTTGTTTATTGTCTGTCATAAAAGAACCCTCCGTTTTCACCTTTCGGTGGCGTTGATTTCTCTTATGGCACTCCATTCAAGGTCGTTCCGTTAGGTATAAAAATAGCACACCTATGGAACATACTACTGTCCCACAGATGTGCATAAGATTGCAATCTGTTGTCACTTGTTAGGTGACCCGGCCCCATGTACCTAAAAGAAAGGTCCATCGCCTGCTCAGTTTGTACTGTTGAACTCGCATTCCTTTTATAGAATGTAATGCAGTGCAAAGAGATTACTTTATATTATATGTTTTGTAGTTATCTCTGTCAATGTGCTTTTATAAAGCTAAAGCTAGTACACAGTTTTGTTAGCGAGTGTGCAATATTAAGTAATTTCAGTAGCATTAGCTTGTTTCCTCACTATAGGATTTCTAAATAACCATCTATTCCATGCACGCGAATTCGTTGCCCATCTTTAATCAGTTGGGTAGCTTTTTCTACTCCAACAACTGCTGGTAAGCCATATTCACGTGCGATAACTGAAACCCCTTCCATTTTTATTTGTAGTTATTCTTTGATAATGTCATGTTGAACCTGTTTCGGTAAATGTCCCCTATGAGGGAGGAAACATTTAACATAACCAAGCAGGAAATAACTTAACTGACAGTTATGATCAAACTATCGCTAAGAACATTACAATCAGAAAAACTACAGAGTTACTAAAACTTAGCAAGCGTCAATTGTTAAGGCTAAAGAGAGGAATTCAGTGGTTTAAGGGCATGATGATTTATTTTCAAAGCACGCTGATACTTTTTAAAAAGCAGAGGTATTTTGGGGCAAAACTAAATACTATAAACCATAAGGGCAATCTATTTTTATGTAATGAAGGCTGAACTTTGTTAAAGTCCAGCCTTTTATTGTACTACAAGCCACACTGCTATTAAATATTCAAAAACTTTATTTGAGGGCATTTTCAGTCCCTCTATTTACCTCTCTTGAAATAAATACTACGCACACTGAACATGGTTCGAGTTGTTGGCATTGATGCTTTGAGCCGACTTTTGGAATTTACGCTCGTGGGAACATGTAAATAGGTTTTTATCTATTTCCCTGAAAACGAACGTTACAAAAAAACATATCAATTGATGGTTTGTTAGATACAGGAGATTTGAAGTAAATACTCCTTTTATCTCTTTCAATGGTAATATTAACATGTTTATTTCATAGATCTCTCTATGTCCCATATTTAGCACAATCGTGAAAAGGGATACTTTTTGTAATTGTTAAGAAATCTATCATGATTCAATGGGTTTGCATCATAACTTACATATCCTCATTAAGTTTATTTTTTTGCTGGGCAAAGTAATATTCTGTTGCATGCTTAAATGAATTTAAGATGAACATAATTGCCTTTTTACTTACCTCTGCTTTTGGACATATCTGCTCAAAAGCATGATAACATCCCTTATAGATTTCGAAATCGACTGGAACTCCAGCTTTTCTTAAGTTCTCTACATATTGAACGGTTTCATCTCTGAAAGGCTCCAATTCACCAACAAAAGTGGCTGTCGGCGGAAGGTTAATATAATCTTCTGCCCTAGCAGGGGCAGCATAGTAAGGCACATCTGAACTACGAAATAATTCACCAAGATATAGTTTCCAACAATTAAAGTTAGATTTCGAGTTCCAAACAGGAGCATTATTATCCTTAGCAGATTCACTTGTCATTTTATCGTCCAACATTGGATATAATGGCATTTGAAATGCAATAGCTACTTCTCCTTTATCCCTTGCATAAAGTGTAAGTGCAGCAGTTAATCCTCCTCCCGCACTGTCACCCCCCACCATAAGTTGATTATCGCTGATCCCGAATTCTTTCGCATGACTTTTCATCCATAGAAGGGCCTCGTAACTATCTTCCAAAGCTGCTGGATATGGAGTCTCGATAGACAAACGATAATCAGGAGCTACGACCACACAATTGCTCACTTCAATCAATCTTTTTGCTATTATTTCTGCTCGTTCTGGTGCTCCAAGCACATATCCCCCTCCATGCAACCAAAGAACACCAGGAACATTTTCTTTGGGTTCTAATGGCTTAAATATACATAATCGCAGTTTAGAGCCATCTTTACGGTAAATACTCTCTTCGGAAAATTGTATTGTATCCTCTTTTATTTTACTTCTCCGTATATTCATCAGTTTATTAAATAGCCGCAACTTTGATTCGGTATAATTGTTATTAATAATCTTCATCATTCTACCTGTAGTTCTTAGCTCCTTATCGATCATACAACTTTTTATTTTCATATCCTCATCCTCTGCTCATTTGCTTACGAGACTTTCAATACCTAATTAGGTCACTTATTATAAGCAGAACTAACTGTTCCTCTGCAGCTGATTGCTCGGTCAAGAGAGCCATGATTCGTTGCCTCATAAGCAACAATACGATATGTATTCCATCAATTTCTCCATTACATTGGTTTCAAATTTAAATTAAGCCTATCTATAATTTTTTCAAGTCTTCTCTTTTTTGCATCATCAGATTTAGCATCGAAATATAGCCCTGTATAATTTCTTCTAACAGAAGGAGACATAGAATTAAAATTTGTGTATGCTGGTTCGATATCTTTTATTAACTCTGCTAACATTTGTACTTGCTTATCAGTTATAGGTTCCGGTTTAGGCGCATCCCACATTCCCTTATTCTTTGCTTCTTCAACTTTAGCTCGTCCAAAATCAGTCATTAGTCCTTTAGCTTCAAGTTCTTTTACAAGATTTTTATTTTTTTCTGACCACTTGCTTCCTTTTCTTCTCGATGAAAAGTATTTTAAATACTTCGCTTCATCTATACTTTGTATTTGACCATCAATCCACCCAAAACACAACGCTTCTTCTAGAGCTTCACTCGCTTTAAGCGTTTTAATACTTTCATGTTTACTAAACACCAACCAAATTCCACTGCTTGTAAGGCAATTGTCCTTTAACCAATTCCTAAAATCTGTTCTCGTTTCAAATAGTATTTGTTCCAGTTTAATTAACCACCCTTTATACAAATAATTTTACTTAGCCATCTTTTACGTTGTTATACTCCTATACTTCATTATCCTGAATTATTCACTAATTACTTTGTCCATCAAATGAGGTAGTGTCATAATGTAGAATTGCCACTGAAAATTCAATATACTTTTAACTAAAGGACTTTTCTGTAGCATTTTCTCCTACCAATAAACCTTTTTTTATTTTGTTATCTAATTCCCATAAAGCTACTTTATTGCTATCATACCCTAAGACACGCTTGGCAGTTTCGTAATCCATCCACTCATATTTAGTGTGTTCTGGAGAAATGTTTACTATAGTTTTTTCTATATTTACCGCAAATGTATACTCTGGAATAACAAAGCAATTATCTCCCCAAGTTCTTCGATATGCAGCGAAACATTCGGTAGAAATACTACAATATGTATCTAAAGGGTAATAATTGGCATTATAAGCGATACCTGCTTCTTCATAAGCTTCTCTTTTAGCAGATTGAAGTGGTGTCTCGCCATCTTCACCTCCACCTGCAATAAATTGCCAAATATTCATATCAGACCGATGAAATATGCAGTACTTTATTTCATCTTCATTTAAACAGAATGGTAGTACCAAAACTTGATATTTTGCTCTCGCCATCATTTCACCTTCAAATTTCGATTTGAGAACCTAACGCTTTCTGGACCATATTAACGAATCATCTCTCTGGGTTCTTCAAGCTAATAGCTTTAGATTACTTCCTAATTTTACCTTCGCAGACAATATTACCGCGAGTCGTTATCGCACTTCCTGGAACCTTTATACTCTTGTTACTCTAATACAGACAACCAAAGTTTTTTCGACTCTATTATAAGATTTGCTACCAGCTTTATGAAAGGACCATAATTCATCATTGTATGTGCTAAGTCTAGCACTTCGTAGTATTGAGCTTGATTTTCATTCTTTATAATAATTGGAGTATAGCCATTCTTCATTAGTTCAAAGTTCAACAGCAGTCTTGCAGTTCTTCCGTTTCCATCAATAAACGGATGAATTTTTACAAATTCACCATGCAATAATATTGCCCTCACAACCGGGTGATATTTTTGCCATTCGTTCTGATATTCTGCAATTAGCTTTTGCATCAAATAGCTTATCTCATAATGCTTAGGCGGTATATGCTTTGCACCGCTGATAACCACATTTTCTGTTCGGTATTTTCCAGCATTCTCATTATCAATTTCTTTAAGGATCAGTGCATGAATGTTCTTGATATTCCATTCTGAAAGAGGTTCTTTGTTGGAAACTAGATCATCAATAAGCAGGATAGCTTCTCGGTGATTAATTACCTCCAAGTGTTCAATCATACTCTTTCCGCCAATCGTATTACCTTCTAGAACCACCCTAGTTTCTGACATAGTAAGGGTATTTCCTTCGATAGCATTACTGTTATATGTCCATTCAACAATCAGCTTATCATGAAGTGATTTCGCAAGTCTCTTCGAAAAAGGTCTGAGCCGATCAATGGCTTCTTTAAGCGAATCTATATAACTAAAATCGTATTCCAAACCAATATAGTTTTTTCGAGTTGTTTTCCTCGCATCAACCGGTTTAATAGCATCAGCAGGTATTGACCAATTTCGGCCGATTTTTATCGCACCTTCAACCCGTCCCTCGTTGCAAAGCACTCGAATTCTACGATCACTAATTTTCCACTTTTCGCCCACTTCTTTTACACTTATATATTTCAACAGAATCACCTCACGATCATTTTATACCGGTATCGGTACATTATCAATATCGTTCCGATACCGGTATAAAGCACATTATATAATTCCATTTCAGTCTATCTTTTTACTATTCTAAGCTGTCAACTAAATGTTCCGATATATTATAAGTAAATACCAAGGGTCCATACTTCCTCGTCCTTCGGTACGGTTTAGATAATAAGTACCACATACAAAAGCTGATTGAACAGTTGTAAAAAGAATGTAGTATAAATATTGGACTTTGGGGTTTAACGCAGTATATTAGGTTAAAAGCAGTTATTGAATTATGTAGTTGTAACATTGCTAGCATGATTGTGGCATATCTTTTCTCGAAAAAAGCCATGATATGACTTCTACTTTGTTAGGTACCTCTAACCAATAAGGTAGATGCGCTCATATCATGGCTACTAAAGATATAATTCCATTAGCTACTCTGTTCTTCTGGACAAGTTTTCTATTTACCTAATTTATCTACCCGCTTCTACATCAGGTAGTTATTATAAACCATTAATAAAACGAGCAAACTCTTTAAGCTTTTTTTGGATCTCTTGAGTTGATTCTTTAGCAGCTTGCTTAATAGCTGTTTCTGGATCTTCTTTTTGCAATATTACTTTGTTAAAGGCAAAATCAACATAACGATCTGCTAAATATCCTCCAACAACAGCTCGCTGCACCTTACAGTTAGCTAACGCTTTTTGAGCGATTGCTAGATGCTCTTTTGGAAAAATCGCATTATCTAAAGTTCCCTTCGAAGCAAAAAAGAGACGCCATTTATCTGAGGATTGATTAGCCAAAATCATAAATTTACTTGTGGTTTCTGTCGAAGTGAGCCATTTAAGTAATAACCAAGCTTCTTCTTTATTTTTACTAGAAGCTGTCATAGCCCAGGCCAATCCATTTCCTGTATTAGTTTGGTCAAGCTTACCTTCTCTCATGGTTCCTGGTAGCTCCACCACAGACCATTGGTTTATAATCTGAGGAGCAATTCTTTCAAACATAGAGTATCTAAAGGATTGAGAAAATAGTAACGGCGTATCGCCACTAGAAAAAGTAGTATTTAAAGGATCTTCCATAAGCATCTTAGCTTCTGTATAAAGAGAACAGAACTCCTTAAATGCTTTGATGCTCTCAGGAGCATCTAACCTCGATGCATCAGATAGTATGCATCATGCTTTCCATATCCAACAACCGGACATTTCCTGTGTATTTTTCATTACTGAGCATCACATCAATAGTTCGCTTACACCATTTTCCTTTTCCTATATGGGACTTAATTCCCAGTCTCTCTAATTCAGATACAATGCCTATCACACTCTTGCCTTGAAGATACATATTGAAAATCAATCTTACGTTTTTCGCCTCAGACTCTTCGATAATAAGGCTGCCATCATTAGCATTCACGTACCCATAGCACTTTCTGTTATCTAGCTTTGAAGTGCCTTGTGAAGCACGTTGTTTGATACCCCACCTAATATTATCGCTGCGTGATTCATTCTTTGCCTGAACAATTGACTTAATTATTGAGATCATAAGGTCGTTATCTGTATCAGCTGTATTAAGTGCTTCCTGTTCAAATATAACACGAACACCGAGAATCCTCAGCTGGTTCAACGCATCAAGAATCTCTACCGTATCTCGACCAAATCTGCTTATACTCTTGGTTAAGATAATTTCTATATCACGTGACTTACAATCCTTCAGCATACGAGAAGAACCTGTCTTGCTTGAAGCAATATCAATGTAAACATCAGCCAATAACCATTTGGGATTAGCTGCTGTCAACCTTGTACTTTTCAGCTGATCTGCACTGTTTGTACTCACACGACAGTAAATGCCTACTCGCTTTTCTCGTTTTGGAGGCAATGGTGGTATATATCAATTTCATCTTTGAGTTTTTCTATATATGGAGCTAAACCGCATTTACAGAGCCATAAAACAGTTTCAAGCTGCGTGTAGTGTACTCCATCTTTCTCAATTGCAATTGAAAATCCTTTTGCAAAACAACCAACCGTTCCCAAAACGTGACCAACCCATGAAGCTGCACCAAGTCCAATTACTTCAGGTCTGTCTGTTCTCATTAATTTTTGTATTGAATCAACTAATATTCTAATGTTATCATTTGTTTTCCATGAATTTGTATGGGCTAATATATCCAAATGGTAACGGCATGGCCATTTCTCGAAGTTGTTAAATATTCGGTATTTACTACTTTTTATAGCTCGCGAAACATCAAGGATAGAATCAACTTCCAATACACGCTTAAAAGAACCCAGTGATAATTGTATCTGTGGGTTTATATCTATATTATCAGCAAATTCTAAGCAATGGTTTTCAAGCGAAAATCCTTGAAAAGCCTATATATCAAGGCTTTTTTCACAGCTACTTTTCAACCCTTGACATCAATACTACTGTCTCCACATGAGTGGTTTGGGTAAAAACATCCACAGGAGTTGCTTCAATAAACTCATACTTTG
>ENA-UOOI01002117-UOOI01002117.1-fermentation-metagenome-genome-assembly--contig:-NODE-2117-length-18200-cov-4.480242_pt1 | contig 18200 bp, 12 predicted proteins | sample MGYA00245779_ERZ724027 | MGnify/ENA primary metagenome ERZ724027 (study PRJEB28704, sample SAMN03018318) | fermentation metagenome | biome: anthropogenic terrestrial biome; feature: soil; material...
TTGCATGTACTTGCCAAAAATGCAGTGAGGGGGTTCCACACTGCTTTTTGGCATCTTTTTGATGAAAAACGGAGGAATATAAGATGAAAGGTATTATATTGGCAGGGGGATCGGGCACGCGTCTATATCCACTGACTAAAGCCATATCAAAACAGATCATGCCGGTTTATGACAAACCTATGATCTACTATCCATTGTCTACACTGATGCTTGCAGGCATTAGACAAATTTTAATTATTTCAACACCGAGGGACTTGCCTGTCTTTAAGGAACTTTTTGGTACTGGCGAACAACTAGGGCTTTCTTTTGAGTATGCGGTACAGGAGAAACCCAGAGGGCTCGCAGATGCATTTCTCGTAGGAGAAAAGTTTATCGGAAATGATAATGTTGCACTGGTTCTGGGAGATAATATTTTTTATGGACAGAGTTTTTCCAAGGTTTTAAAATCTGCATCGGAAAGAGAAAAAGGCGCTACTATTTTTGGATATTATGTGCGTGATCCCAGAGATTACGGGGTAGTTGAATTTGATAAAAGCGGAAGAGCTTTATCAATTGAAGAAAAACCGGAGATACCAAAGTCTAATTATGCCGTTCCAGGATTATATTTTTACGACAATGATGTTGTAGAGATTGCTAAAAATGTAAAACCTTCTGCTCGTGGAGAGATTGAGATTACGAGTGTGAACAATGAGTATCTCAGACGAGGTACCTTGCAGGTAGAAACGCTTGGTCGTGGTTTCGCCTGGTTAGATACCGGAAATCATGATTCGCTTTTAGAGGCAGCAGATTTTGTTTCGGCATTTCAGAATCGACAAGGTCTTTATATCTCATGCATAGAAGAGATAGCATATAAGAAAGGATATATCTCAAAAGAACAATTGATAAAACTTGCCCAGCCACTCCTAAAGACAGAATATGGTAAATACTTGATGGAAATCGCTGAGGGACTTTAAGTGAAAAGAGGAACTAATAATGGGAAAAATTAATGTTGAAACATGTAATATTGAAGGATTAAAGGTTATATCGCCAACTGTATTTGGTGACAAACGAGGATATTTCATGGAGACATATAATCGTAAGGATTTTGAAGCAGTTGGAATAGATATGGAGTTCGTACAAGATAATCAGTCGGCTTCAAAAAAGGGAGTATTAAGAGGGCTGCATTTTCAGATTAAATACCCACAGGATAAGCTTGTCCGTGTTGTCAGCGGAGAAGTTTATGATGTGGCGGTGGATCTAAGACCAGAGTCTGAAACATATGGAAAGTGGTATGGAGTACTGTTGTCAGCAGAGAATAAAAAGCAATTCTTCATCCCTAAAAACTTTGCACATGGTTTTATAGTACTTTCTGAGAATGCCGAGTTTGCTTACAAATGCACGGATTTTTATCATCCGAATGACGAAGGTGGAATCTTGTGGTCAGATCCCGATATAGGTGTTGAGTGGCCAGTACCTGAGGGAATGACAAAAGGGGATTTAATCATATCAGATAAAGATACAAAGTGGTTGGGAATCAAGAATCTGAAGAGATAACTGGAGGTTTAAATTTGTCAACTTATTTTAACAATTTTTTAAAGTATAAACCTCTGCTGAGTGAGCTTACGATGAGAGATATTAAGACAAGATATAGGCGTTCTGTGTTGGGAGTGTTTTGGTCTTTGCTTAATCCACTTTGTCAGATGATCGTTTTAAGTGTTGTATTCTCCAGCCTTTTTAGGAACGATATTGAAAATTTCCCATTATACATTTTAAGCGGTCAGGTAATATTCAATTTCTTTACTGAGTCTACAAGCACTGCGATGAGTTCTATTATAGGGAGTTCCTCGTTGATTAAAAAGGCATATATTCCTAAGTATTTATTTGTCCTTTCGCGTATTTTATCAAGTGGAGTCAATGTGTTGGCTTCCTTTGCTGCGCTTATAGTAGTGATGCTTGCAACACATCAGGAATTTCATATTACGATTATCCTTGCGATAATCCCAATAATATTTGTAGTCGTTTTTTCCAGTGGAGTAGGCTTGATATTGGCTTCATATGCTGTCAAGTTCAGGGATATCATACATCTGTATGGAGTTTTTATCACTGCCCTGATGTATATGACGCCTATTATTTATCCAATGTCCATGCTTCCGGAAACAGTGAAAAAAATTGTAATGCTTAATCCTCTGACAAACATGGTTATTATGTTTAGAAACCTTGCACTGGATGGAATTTTACCGAGTATGGCCTCAATTTTACTTGCGCTGGCCGAGTGTATCATAGTTGTCGTTGTAGGATTATATGTGTTCTATAAAAAGCAGGATTCTTTCATCCTGAACTTGTAAGGAGATAATTATGAGTAATGTAATGATAGATGTAAGTGATGTCTCCATACGTTTTAACTTAGAGCGGGAGCGAGTTAATAGTCTGAAAGAATATCTGATAAGAACGATAAAAGGTACAATACAATATGATGAGTTCTGGGCACTGCAGCACATATCCTTTCGGGTTGAAAAAGGTGGATCATTAGGACTGGTGGGCTTAAACGGAAGCGGTAAAAGCACATTGCTTAAGGTGATTGCAGGTGTGTTAAAACCAACGGAAGGTTCAGTAAAAGTGAATGGAACTATTGCTCCACTGATAGAATTAGGGGCAGGTTTTGATTTTGATCTTACTGCGCGTGAGAACGTATTTTTGAATGGTGCAATATTAGGTTATTCAAGAAAGATGATGCTTGAGTACTATGATGATATTGTTGATTTTTCAGAACTGGTAGATTTTATGGATGTTCCTGTGAAAAACTTTTCCTCAGGAATGTTGTCCAGGCTGGCGTTTGCAATCGCTACAATTGGAAAACCAGATATCTTGATTGTCGATGAGGTTTTATCTGTCGGTGATTTCCGTTTCCAGCAAAAGTGTGAAGCACGAATACAGAATATGATCGGGTCAGACACCACAGTGTTGTTTGTATCACACAGCATTGAACAGGTGAAAAAGATCTGTAAAAATGCCCTTTGGCTTGATAAAGGTCATATGAAAATGTATGGAACAGCAGAAGAAGTGGGAAATCAGTATGAAATATCGTGAGATTGAGGTATAAGATGAAAAAAGCAATAAAATATATCATAGCAGCGTTTGTCATTATAGGATTTTCTTCACTTTATGCAAATATAGATAAGGAAATTCCAATTTATGATAAAACTGTTGATACAGCACTCTATGGAAATATGGGAGAACTTCATCAGGGGATTTATATACAGCAGGAGTTTATCTCAAAAAAATCTGTTTTGGATGGAATCAGTATTAAATTTGGTACTTATGGTATTGATTTGACATCTACCTATGATTATCAGATTCTTGACGGAGATTCCGGAAAGATAATAAGAAATGGGATATTAAAAGGTGCAGATGTTGAAAATGGAAAATTTCATGTAATCCGCTTTAAACAAATTAAGGGCTGTAAAAATCAAAATTTTGTTTTTCGATTCGGCTCCTCTAATGCCCAGGTTGGCAATGCACTGACTGTTTTTAATGTACCCAAGGGCAAAGAGAGGGTAAAATTAACATTAAATACCGATAGTTTTGATCACAATACACTGGCAATGCGTACAGTGAGCCATCAGTTTGATGTTGAGACATTCATTAGCGTTATATTTGCATTGACCTATCTGTATGTGTTTATTATTATTTTATTTAAGTTCTTTAATTAAAGGATAAATTATGCAAAACGATATATATGAAGTTAAAAGAGAACGCTTTGATCTGGTAGATGACAGTATCTATATTTTACAGGGAATGTTTCCGAAAAAATATGATGTCAGGGCTAAAATTGGCAAACAAAAACTTGAATCCTCAGTAAAATTGTGGGATAATACAAGTGTATTGGAAAGATTTGCCGATCTGGATGCAGCTGTCGGAGAAAAAGTAACAATACAAGTAAAGATTCCTGAGAAAATTCCTACACATGAAAAACTGACGATTGAGGCAGTGAAAGATAGTGACCATATTATGTGGTTTACAATTACGACGCGGGAATTAGTGAGAAAACAAAAAAGAATTCAATATTTTATTGAAGAGGAGCACGTTAGTTTTGCAGATAAAACCTGTAAAATAAGGGGTTGGGCAGTGAGCACTGATCCATTGGATATTTCCGTATGGGATGCAAACAGAGAAAAGGTTAACTGCAATATCCAGAGGCTGAACAGACCAGATGTCGTTGAATTATTTAAAGAGTATCAGGTCGAAGAAAAGTGCGGTTTTTATATCGAATTGGATCATATTTCAGGTAAACAATATGGTTTAGTGATGTCGGCTGGAGATGAAGATATGATCTATAATATCTCCTTGAGTAAGAGCCGAATCTTATCTCACAAAATTGTAAAGTATTCGAAAAAAGGTTTAAGATATTTGCAGAATCATGGATTCAAGGCATTCATTAATAAAGCATTAATTAAGATTCGCCAAAAAAAACAAGGTCCTGTGGATTACCAGAAATGGCTGCCAAAACATCTTCCCACAAAAGAAGAACTTGACAGACAGAGAAAAGAAGTATTTAAGGTTCAACCCAAATTTAGTATTGTTGTTCCGTTGTATAAAACACCAGAGCGATATCTTGCTGCACTTATTGAATCTATTGAAAAACAGACATATACAAATTGGGAACTTTGTTTTTCTGATGGAAGTGGAGCGGGGTCTCCACTGAAACAATATTTGGATGAATTGGTAAAAAAAGATTCCAGGATTAAAGTGATTAAATCAGATGTGCCAAAAAAAATTTCGGAAAACACAAATCGTGCAATTTCGATAGCAACAGGTGATTATATTGTTTTTGCTGATCATGATGATGTTTTAACAGAGCATGCACTTTATGAATGTGCCAGAGCTGTAAATAATAATTCTGATATAGATGTAATTTATTCGGATGAAGATAAGATGTCTATGGATGGAAATAAGTTTTTTCAGCCTCATTTTAAACCTGATTTTAATATTGACCTTTTATGTTCTGTTAACTATATCTGTCATCTGTTTGTGGTGAAAAACAATCTGCAGAAAAAAGTTGGTTTACTTAGAGAAGAATTTGATGGTGCGCAGGATCATGATTTTATTTTCAGATGTGTGGAAAAAGCCAAACAGGTTTACCATATACCAAAGATATTATATCACTGGAGAAGTCATGAAAATTCTACGTCTGAAAATCCGGAGAGCAAGCTATATGCCTTTGACGCCGGGAAACGTGCTGTCCAGTCACATTATGACAGAATGAAATTTCCGGCAATAGTATCAGAAGGCGAGTATCTTGGGCTATATCGTACAACGTATATCATGGATATAAAGCCATTGGTTTCGATTGTTATACCTAATAAAGATCATATTGATGACTTGAACCGTTGCATAAGCAGCATAGAACAGAAGTCTGAATATGAAAACTATGAATATATAATCGTTGAAAACAATAGCGAGGAACAAGAGACATTTGAATACTATAAGCAATTGGAAAAGGAAAATTCTAAAGTCAGAGTCGTATATTATAAGGGAAAATTTAATTTCTCTTCGATAAACAATTTCGGTGCGAAGTTTGCAAAGGGTAAATATTTATGGCTACTGAATAATGATACCGAGATTATTAATAATAACTGCATTGAGGAGCTGGTGGGATACTGTACGAGAGAAGATGTGGGTGTCGTTGGGGCAAGGCTTTACTATGAGGACGATACAATCCAGCATGCAGGAGTTGTTGTGGGATTTGGTGGAATTGCAGGGCATTGTTTTGTACAACAGCCAAGGGGTTCTACTGGTTATTTCCATAGAATTATATGTGCTCAGGATTATAGTGCAGTAACGGCTGCCTGTATGATGGTGAAAAAGTCGGTATATGATGCAGTCGGTGGAATGACTGAGGAGTTGGAAGTGGCTTTCAATGACATAGATTTTTGCCTGAAGGTACGATCTCTTGGTAAACTGGTGGTCTATAATCCATATGCTGAGTTATATCATTATGAATCGAAATCTAGGGGATTGGAAGATACACCAGAGAAGATTAGACGGTTTCAGGGTGAGATTGCCATTTTTGAAAAAAGATGGCCTGAAATATTAAGAGATGGAGATCCGTACTATAATCCTAATTTAACATTAGAAAGTCAGGATTTTTCATTGAAACGTATATAAGTTTGAGTTGGGGATGAGGAGGTTTACAGATGAAAAAGAAAAAAATTTTAATTGTTACAATAGCTTTGACAATGTCACTTGGAACCCAGGTAATATGGGCGGATAACGCGCCATCGACATATGAAGCATCAGGCATCAGTAATAGTTCAGAAGAGAAGGATAAACCAGCAGATGGATTCGAAGATCCAGATGAAAACAAAAAGGATGAAGTTTTTTCTGACGATTCTTTAGAAAACAAAACTCCATCCCCTGAAAATGAGTCGGATTCTGAGCTTTTGCCTCAGAATGCTGTGCAGGAATACTCAAATACAATCACGCCTGAAGATCAGAAAAAAATTGAGTTTCATATGAGAGGTATTGATGCAAAACTTAGCAAGGACGGATCAAATGTCACAGTTACACCACAATATACTTCAAATGTAGATAGTACCCATATTAATTTCCGATATCTGATTTATGATCTTCAGAAATTAATATGGACAGAAATTCCTGCTGGTGAATCAGATGATTCAAGTTGCGTCTGGCAGCCTTCTCAACCGGGAACGTATTGGATCCATGTGATTGCTGATCCTGGTAATGGTACAGAATATACAAGTACGATTGGCTATGTTATTCAGGGAGCAAGGCTTGGGGATTTTTCCATGGACCACAGTAGTTCACAGCCATGGGATACTGCGATTACCTTACACGGATCAATAGTCAATCCATTATCTGAAGAACTTACCTATGAGTATCTGGTGTACGATGGAAGGTACTGGATGAGCCTGTATAAGTCTGAAGAACTGAAAGATTTTACATATACAGCTGACAAACCAGGCAGTTACTTGATCTGCTATCAGGTTTACAATGCGGAAGGGGTTGTTATAGGACAGAAATTTTTGGGATATGATGCACAGGAATTATCTGTCAGGATCAATGCGATACATGCAAATATAAGCGTATCAGGGGGAGTGGATCTCAGCATAGATGGCGGAACAAATGATTCTCAGACGGAATTTAAATGGGTAAGCTATGATCTAACAAAGAAGCAATGGATACTGATACAGGATTGGTCGACGAAGGTGAATGCACATTGGTCACCGAAGAGCGCGGGTCCTTATTGGATACAAGTAGAGGGGAAGACCAGAACGGGTCAGACCGACAATATGCTGATCGGATATAATGTAAAAGACATTAAGATTACCTCCTTTACAAGTGATATCAGTTCTCCAAAGGCGATTGGTACGACGATCGGATTATCCGGAACTGTGGAAAATCCAATGAACCAGAAGCTGCAGTATCGTTATATAGTTTATGATGGGACAACCTGGAGAGAGTTGTATTCTTCTGATAATCTGCAGAAAGTGTATTACTGGAAACCGGAACAAAAGGGAAATTATCTTTTATGCCTGGAGGTGACAGGGCCTGACGGTAAAGTTTATCAGTCATTTATGTCATACCAGATACAAGCTCTTTCGACAAAATTAAAAAATTTGCAGGTATATACGCCTGATTATCGGACATATTATATCATGCAAAATGTTGATTCTAATGATGGGAATTTGAAATACAAGTATCAGATCTATGATCTGAGAACGAAACAATGGCATATGCTTTCGTCTGGCGGAGTAAATACATATTGGCAGCCGAAGACCAGTGGGGACTATTGGATTCACGCATCCATTGTCGGAAGTGATGGCAAAGAATATACACAAACGATAGGGTACCACATTAAAGGATATTCTATTGGCAGTTTTGGCTTTTCGGGTAATTTGGAAGCCGGAAAAACTGCTAAGCTTTCTGCGAGTGGATATAATTATCTGGGTGAGAACTATACTTTTACTTATCTGCAATGGAACGGATCTGGATGGAATATCTTATATCGTGGAAATTCTCCTTCTGCTGTCAACTGGACGCCGCCTGTCAGCGGTGACTATGCCTTTTGCTGTCAGGTATCGAATCCGTATGGAGTAGTTGATACCAAAACAATTCACATTTCCAACAGAGACTTTACGAAAACGGGATGGTATTACGAAAACGGTTATAAGTTTTATTATATTAACAATCAAAAACAATTAGACCTCGATGGTATTTTACCAAGGCAGTCATCTTATATTGCCAGAGTCAACCGAACAACCTGCACTGTCACGATTTATGCAGCAGACGGAGGTAATGGGTATATTATACCTGTAAAGCGTTTTGCATGCTCTGTCGGACTTCCGGGAACACCTACTCCAACTGGGACTTATCGAACGTCTGTAAAGTATCGTTGGCATGAGCTGATGGGACCATCGTTCGGTCAATACTGTACTCGAATTGTAGGCGGGATCCTTTTTCATTCGGTAGCAGGTTCAAACACGACAAGTTTTAACCTAAACCCATCCGAATATAATAAGTTGGGGAAACCGGCATCCCACGGATGCGTAAGGCTGAGCGTCAGAGATGCAAAATGGATCTATGATAATTGCAAGATAGGTATGCAGGTCACGATCTATGACAGTTCAAATGCGGGGCCTTTGGGACAGGGACCCGTATACCGAATAACGAATCCCGGACAAAATTGGGATCCGACAGATCCTAATGTTTGATACAAAGAGAAAGTAATATAATTATCTAACTTATAGCTGTTGCTCCAGAAGATTTGTGGTGTATCCTCTGGAGCAACAGTTGTTCTAAAGGAGCAGAGTGACAGATATGATGAAAAAATTTGATACCATTGATGAATTTATAAAAAAAAGCCGATGGTCCATCGTGATATACTTTTTCTTTATTCTGTTTTCATATGGAATAAAGCTATTTCATGTTATAGTTTCAATTGATACAGAGAGTATCATAAGTGTACCGGAAGCTTTGTATAAGGCATGGTTTGGTATGGGACGCTTTGGAGCAGTGCTGCTTAAAAAGATTTTGGGGACATATTGGTTTAATCCATATGTAGCGTCTTTTATGATGGTTGTGATGCTGCTAGTAGGTGGTCTTATATGGATGTACTTATTTTCAAACCTGAATGATTCTCTGAGTAAAATTGGTTGGATTTTCCCTACTGTGTTTTTTACATCACCTATAATGGCTGAGCAGTCCAGCTTCTTGCTGCAGGCATATGAAGGTGCTTTCTGTATTGCACTGGTAGGAGTATCTTTGATATTTTTTTTCAAAGCTATTTATTATAGCAAAGGTTACTATTATATTCTTTCAACGATTTGTATTTTCTTTAGTTTTTCGACATATCAGTCAACTGTAATCTTATTTATAACAGGTGCAATTTCATCATTTTTACTTTTTTATGATGATATTGACAGAATTCAAGTAAAAGAAGACAAAACTTTTAAACAGGTAAAACACGGAGAAGATTCGAGAACAGTTATATGTTGGAGGACAATTGGGGGATTGATTCTAGAGTTTGTATTAGCATATTTCATATATTCTGTTGTAAACAAAATCGTGTTGTCTGTTCTGAATATACAAACGCACCCCTATATCACAGATCAAGTCAGATGGGGTAAGGATTCATTGAACGAATGTTTGAGAAACATAGTAAAGCAGGCTAAAAACATCTTGTTTGGAAAATCTGTCTATTATAATTTTGCCCTTGTTGTTTTAATAGTTGTATTCTTAATATATATTAGTTTACAGTTCGTACAGAAAAAGAAGGCTTATTATATTTATTTTCTTGCTTCTCTCGCTCTATGTATTTGCCCGTTTATTATGATCCTGTTGCTGGGCGGCACTGCAAGCGTCAGAACAGAATGGACGATTCCATTTGTAACAGCTTTTTTAAGTATGTACCTTGCAGGACACATTATTTGTTTTGACCGTGATATAATTCCATTGTCGCTCAAAAGGGCTGCTTTGCTGGGATTCTTTGCTTTGAGTATGCAGCAGGCCTCGGTAACTGCAAGAATATATTACACGGAATATGCAAAGTTTCAGCAGGACATGGTACTTGCCATAAAGATATCGGATCGCATTGATCAATTAAATTTAGGAGATCCACCGGAAAATCCGGTAGTATTTATTGGGGCAAGACCAACACATATAACCCCATCCATGTATACCGAGAAAGAGATAGAGTTAAGCGGGAGATCCTTGTTTTCTATGTCTTTTTATACCCAGCATGGAACATATGTGATGCGTAATTTTATGAAGAGTATAGGCTATGAATATGCGTTTCCGAGCGAAGAGCAGATACAAAAAGCAGAAGAAATTTCAAAAACTATGAATTCTTGGCCGGACACAAACAGTGTAAAAAATGAAGAGGGGATTATTGTGGTTAGATTATCATGAATACAGTTAGGAGAGAATGATATGCATACAAAGCAAATGATAAAAGCGTTGATGATTACAATTTCTATCGCGCTGAATGTATCCGTGGGAATTTCGATTAAAGCGGATTCAATAGCAGGAGAACGTTGTGATGAACAAGAACACGTTACAGGGATGGACGAGAATGGTAACGTTTCTGATTTGTCTGTTGAGAACGGAAGTTTTGAAAATCATCCGTCCTTATTTTCAACGGATAATGTTCAAATCGTAAACTTTAACATATCCGGCAGCAAGGTTACCGAATATGTAAATTCTGAAGACAGTAAGTTGGTAGGCTATTTAAATGGTGCCTATGCAGCGGACGGAGCTTATCTGGGAACGACAGGTAATGGCAAAGTGAAATTCATGATTGCTGGTGAAATAGGTGTTGTGGATTCAGAGGATGTTCAGGTGGTGAATTATAAAGATGCAAAATCTGTAAGCTATTATACAGTGTCGGGGGGGAGATTAATACACAAAATAACTACAAATATGACCAAGGCATCTTATGCAAGTTCTCTTGACAATGGACAAGCGCCCACATATTTAAAAGATGGTGCAAAATACTATAGCTATGATGGTCATTATTTCTACAGTGAGAATCAATATGCACAGATGCTGGAAGATTATAAAAATAACAATCGAGATCATTCAGTGAATAATAATAGCCCCTTTTACAATTATTATCAATTTCTTCCGCTAAGGAGCACTACTCGCTATTCTGAAGATGAGTTAAACAATATTATCAGGAATCGACCGATTAATGTAAATTCAAAGATGCAGAACATTGCATCATCTCTGATTGAGAATCAGAATAAGTATGGGGTTAACGCATTGTTGGTTGCCGGAATTGCAGGAAATGAAAGTGCATGGGGAACAAGCAATATATCGCAGACAAAGAATAATCTGTTCGGACTAAATGCAGTAGACAGTAGTCCGGGTGCAAGCGCAAATACATTTTCCAGTGTTGATCAGTGTATCAAAGAGTTTACGGAAACCTGGATGTCAAAACAATATATGAATCCGTCAAATTGGAAACATGCGGGTAGTTTTCTGGGAAATAAGGAAAGCGGGTTTAACGTACGGTATGCCTCGGATCCGTATTGGGGAGAAAAGGCTGCTGCCGGTGCATATGTTCTTGACAAGAATGGCGGAAACAGGGACATGTATTCATTCAGGGTAGGTATTAAAAACGCATTTACACAGGTAAATGTCAGGCGTGGCAGTTCAACAAGTACAAAAGCAGTGTATCAGACCCCAAAGCAGAGAAATACAACTTTTATTGTACGCAGGAAGAATCCGATAAATAATTTTTATGAGATTCAAAGTGATGGCGTCCTTAATGCAGATCGAACAAATCTTGATGAGTCAGGCGAATACAATAAAAGCAATATGTTGGTCAATATATCTTCAAACTACATAAAAGTAATATCAGATTCCAATATGAACTTTCGGGATGTTAATTCCGGAGATTGGTACTATGACGAGGTGGATTATGTATCAAAGATTGGAATTATGACAGGAATGAAGACTGATATCTTTGGACCTATGGATTCAATTGCCAGAGCACAGTTTGCTGTAATGCTGTGGAGAATAGGCGGTGAGGAACCGATACCTTATAATGGAAAATTTCCGGATGTGGGCAATAATATATGGTATACAGACGCAATAGCCTGGGCCAGTAAATATAACATTATTACGGGTTATCAGGATACAGGAAAATTTATGCCGGCCAGTCCGATAACAAGACAGGAGTTGGCTGTAATGCTCTACAGATATGCGAATTATAGGAAGATGGACACGAATAAAAAAGCTGATTTATCTAAATTTAAGGATTCTACAATGGTTATTGATTATGCAAAAGATGCAATGCGATGGGCCGTAGGCAGCGGAATCATAACAGGAAAATATCAGGGGACTCAGTTAGATCCGTTAGGAGTGACCTCAAGAGCAGAATGTGCCATTATGATAGACCGTTTCCTTAAGTTAATATAGCAGGACTAATGATAGAAGTAACAGAGAAGCAGCTTGGGATGCTGTTCTCTGTTACTTTTTTAAAAATTAGACTATTTGTGAAGCCCTCTCAGTTTACCGTTGAACTTAAAGCCAGATATTTCTTTACTCATCCCAAGCACTTACACTATTTATTGTTGCTGTCTCTAAACTTAGCCTTCAGTTTACGAAATGGTGAAGTAATTTTCCATGAGGTAGAGTTCTCAATCATATTTAGCGTATTCAATAGATCGAAATTACTTTTTTCAAGTTCTTTGCTTTGTTGTGTAAGAGATAGTATAACATTTTCCTTTTCAACTAAAGCCATATTGAGTTTTTTAATCTCCTGATTTTGATGATTTATTTCTCCGTCTAACTTGTTGATATGAAGTCTACATAAGTTAATACTGCTTTTTAAACTGTCATATTCAGCCTGACAACCTTGAAGATAGGGATCGTTATAAAGATGAGTCCCGGTGTATTTGCCAACTTCAATTGTTGAAAAATTATACTTCTCCTTGAGAAGCGCAGCAGTTTCCGGATTATTAAGAAGCCCTTCGATTTTCAACAAACCCAAAGCAGAATATGCAGTGGATTGATTAAAAGATCTGCAGATTAAAAATGCTTTCTCACATGAGAGTTCTTGTGGTGTACTTGCATTTTGGTTTATAAAAAAGTCTTTGAAAGTGTGTATAAATAGTTCATCTTCCATATGATCAAAAAAGTGGTATCGTATATGCATTTGTTCATTATAAAAACGTGTGTCATGTGTTTCCGAGTAACTACTCACATTTTTGTCATCATTTAATATACGTCGGCATTTCATCAGTGGTTCTTCTATAACCCCAAAAGTGTACTTCTGAGTAAATCGGACCCACCATTCCATGTCTGTCGCCTGAATGTAGAATAGATTATGACCGCCGATCGATGAAATCGTTTCTGCTTCAACCATAGATGAAGGATTTGGAAGCCTATTTCCGTGAAAGAAAAAGAAACGAAGCCAGTATTTCTGATCCTCAGTGTTGGCAGACAACAGCTCTTTTAATTGTGATAATTCTTCATTTACAAGTTTTCCATCTTGATCAATCAGGTCAACCCAGGTGAAACAACCCTTGTGTTCAGGGTGTTCCTTTAAATAATTAAGCTGAATCTCAAGTTTATTGTCATTCCAGACATCATCGCTGTCCATGATAGCTAAATACTTGCCATTCACCTTAGAAAAACCGTAGTTTGTAGCATAAGAGATATGTCGATTTTCTGAAAGTGTGTATATTTCTACCCGCTTGTCGGTTATTTTATTTAAGAGCTGCGGAGTGCTGTCGGTTGATCCGTCATCTACGATAATAAATTGCAAGTTACGATAGGATTGATTTAGTACACTATTTACGCTTTCAAGTAAATAGTCTTCGGAATTATGGACGGTCATAACTACACTGATTAAAGGAAGATCCATTTTTTTAACCACTCAAAGCCTTTCTTTTTTATATTAATAAGATTGTGAGAGCTCGAAGAGCGTAACAATCTGTGTATCATTAGAGTCAAAACACCTTTTAACGCTTTCATTATATTATACGTTACCGTTAGTTACATTTCAATACGAGCAATAAGATTCCTACGTTTTTTCAACTCAAAATTCTTCGATTTTGGACCTTTTGATTGTGCTGTTCTGTTTTTTATGTTAGTCTATACAGAGACTTAATTGGAAGGTGTATAGATGAAAAGAGTATATATACATGCATATCTGCAGGAAAATCTTGGTGACGACTTGTTTGTAGAGACATTATGCAGAAGATATCCTATGGTTCGGTTCTATATCATAGCTGATAAATCTTACAAGACAAGGTTCAGAGATTTACACAATTGTAAGGTAAGGGATCCGAAAGAAAAAAAGGTCCTTTTGGCGAATAAGATACTTAAGCATTTTAAAAATGTGAATTCATATCTCCAAGTATTGATTAGACGTTCTGAAGCAGTTATTCATATTGGCGGATCATCTTTCGTACAGCATCATGATGATTGGTCGGAATTCTATAATTTTGATAAGATGCTGGTTGAGAACAGCAAAAACCTTTTCCTGATTGGAGCAAATTTCGGCCCCTATAAAGATCAAAGATATCTTAAAGCATATCACGAGTTGTTTAAAAAATATAAAGGTATCTGTTTAAGAGACGAATATTCTTGGAATCTCTTTAGAGATGTTCCGCAGGTTTCTTATGCACCAGATGTTCTGTTTGGACTAAAATCAAATATTACATCGACCGTTAATAACAAGGAGAAAATAGTTATTTTCTCCCTCATTGATCTTCAGAACAGACAAGGAAACTATGACATAAGTGTCTATGAAGCGGATTATATTAGGTTTCAGGTCGATCTGGTTCGATATTTTATCAGTGAGCAGTATAAAATCATCCTTATATCGTTTTGCCGGAATGAAGGAGATGAGGTCATGATTCAAAAAATCCGTGAAAACTTTAATGAATTGGAAAGACAGAGAATTCAAAATATGAGTTATCAAACGGATACAGAGCCCATACTACATGAATTTGAAAAAGCTGAGATTGTAATTGGAACCAGATTTCACAGTATAGTTTTGGGGTTTGTCTATGAGTGTAAGGTGCTCCCTATTATATATAACCAAAAGACAGAAAAAATGCTAGACGATTTAAAGTATACATTATCTATAAAGCTTCCGGAATTAAACAATACTGACGCTACTGAATTAGGGAGAAAAGTTACTCTAAGGAAGCCATTAGATATAAGTGAGCAGGTTAAGCTGTCAAAGAGACAGTTTTATTATACGGATATGCAGTTTGCATCGGCCGATGAAAATGATTGATTTCCATAATGAAAAGGCTTATAATTTAACATTGAGTACAAAGATAGTGAGGTAGTACCAGAATGAATATTGACAACAGGCTTTTAATATATTTTTTCTTTGATGCAGATGGTGTGGTAGATGATTATAACATATATATGCTACAAGATATGATGAAAAGCTGCCAGCATCTGTTTGTAATCAGTAATGGAAAACTGACAAAAGAAGGTTATGAAAAGTTTTCAAAACTTGCTGATTGTATTGTGGAACGTAATAATACAGGTTTTGATGTGGGGGCTTATAAAGAAGCTCTTCAGACGATTGGTTGGGAAGAATTATCAAAATATGACGAAGTAATACTAATGAATTATACTATTATGGGGCCGGTTTATCCGTTTGAAGAGATGTTTGAAACTATGGATAATAAACAGGATCTTGACTTCTGGGGAATAACGAAATATCACGAGGTCCGAGTTGATCCATATGGTAAAATCAAATGTGGATATTTGAGAGAACATATACAGTCCCATTTTATTGCGGTGAGGAATAAGATGCTGACAAGCGATGACTTTTATGAATATTGGGAAAAGATGCCCCCTATTAAAAGTTATGGTGATTCTGTTGCATACCACGAATCTTACTTTACGCATCATTTTGCAAAAAAAGGATTTAAGTGGGATGTCTATGTAAATACAGATGATATGAAAAAATTCACAGAATATCCGCTGCTAAAAGCCCCGAAGAAATTGATTGAAGAAAAACGTTGTCCTATATTCAAAAGGAGAAGTTTTAATCATGATTATATCGATTTTATAAATACAACGATTGGTGAGCCAACATATGAATTGATGGAATATCTGAAAAATTCTACGAATTATGATGTGAATTTAATCTGGAATAATATACTTCGATGTTGTAACCAGGCAAAGATCAAAGAGTGTCTGCAGCTAAACTATGTAATTCCTTCTAAAATTTCCCCTGATATTTCAGGAATCCTTGAGAAACGAAGAATCGCATTAGTTTTACATCTGTATTATGAAGAACTGTTGGAAGAGAGTTTTCAGTACGCAAGCTCCATGCCGGCAGAAGCGGATGTATATATTACCGTTGGAAATAAAAGAATGAAAGAACTTGTTGAAAAACGTTTTGACTCTTTAGAGTGTAGAAATCTGAAGGTAATGCAGATACCAAACAGAGGCAGGGATGTAGGATCTGTGTTGGTGGCAGTGAATCCGGATATTTTGCAATACGATTATGTTTGTTTTGCACACGATAAAAAGGTTACACAGCTAAAACCGGAATGTAAAGGTGCTTCCTGGGCATATTTGTGTTTCGAGAGTGTATTAAAGAATAAAGACCATGTGAATAATGTGATTCAGCTTTTCGAAGATAATCCGAGACTTGGATTACTTACTCCGACACCACCGAATCATGCTGAATATTTTCCGACAATGGGGAATGAATGGGCAGGTAATTTTAAAAATACGAAAAAGCTTGCAGAACAATTGGACATACACGTACCTATGTCAAGTGATCAACCGCCGATATCTGCTTTGGGATGCTTTTTTTGGTATCGTCCTAAAGCAATGATAAAACTGTATGCGAGAAATTTTTCCTATGAAGATTTTCCAGAAGAACCAATGAAAAAGACAGATGGGACAATCCTTCATGCTGTAGAGAGGCTATATTCATTTGCAGTACAGGATGCCGGATATTATCCAGCATGGTGTTTCAGTGATAATGTTGCATCAATGGAGATAACAAACCTATATTATATGCTTCGTGGAATGAATATGGCAATGATGAATGGGGGGCTGGCAGGTACATTTGTCGACGTGGTGAATGAAATGAAAAGAAGAGGGCCGGCTATGAGATCACTCTCCGATCTGCATAATGAGTTGATGGGGCTGTATGGATCCGGTGCATCAGCAAAAAGTTCGTTTGACGGCATGATGCATCTGTATTATAGTGAGGGAGAAGGATTTAATGAAAGATCTTCGGAAATATGTCGAGCTTCATTCAGAAAGAACCGTTTTGAAGTGGAATTTGAGATTCCTGATGATAATTCTATCATAGAGCAGCTGAGATTTGATCCTGGTGAGGAAGGCATGATCATTCTGAAAAAAATGTATGCTTTCATCGAATATGAGGATGGACATCATGATATCATTGAGATGGAGACTTGTGACTCCAACGGGTTCTCTTTTGATAATAAGATATTATTTATCAATCAAGATCCACAGGTATATATACAATGTGGCACAGAATCAAGGGCTATTTCAATCATGATTAAAGGGGAATTGGACAAAGATGTTACTCCTGACATAGTGGAGAGGGCAATTAACCAGAGACTTCCCATGATGACTCCGAAGTTATATTTTGATACTGGAAACGGAATCAATGAAACCGATGCGCTTCATGTGGTAAACAGGGGAAATGCAGAAAGAATTGAGGCATCATTTACATTTAATCAGCCAATTGCAATTAAGATGTTTCGCTTTGATCCTTGCGAACAAGGTATGTTTATAGTACAGGATCCGGAGATTAATATCATTTACTCAGATGATTCGAGTGAAAATTTGCAGCTATCTGATCTTTCCACAAATGGATATAGGATCGAAAACAATATATTCTATTTAAATGAGGATCCACAGATGAGTTGGACAAACAGAAAAGGACAGGCTGTGAAACAGGTTTGGGTTAGTATGAATGTAAGCCAGGAATTTGATGCGTCTGTTATGGATGAAATCCTTTCCAGAAAAGAGTCCTTGGTCTCATTTGCAAAAAAGCACTTAAAATAGTTCCAGACAGAAAGGGACACTTATGAAAAAAGAGCGGTTATTTTATCTGGATTTTGTGAGAGCTGTCGCAACGATAATCATAGTTCTCACACATTATAATGCGATTTTCCTGTACACAAATCCTCCTATGCCTGAGAAAGCTGTTTTAGGAATTTCATTTGCAAATG
>ENA-UOOI01002118-UOOI01002118.1-fermentation-metagenome-genome-assembly--contig:-NODE-2118-length-18199-cov-10.575893_pt1 | contig 18199 bp, 20 predicted proteins | sample MGYA00245779_ERZ724027 | MGnify/ENA primary metagenome ERZ724027 (study PRJEB28704, sample SAMN03018318) | fermentation metagenome | biome: anthropogenic terrestrial biome; feature: soil...
GCAGGGGAGGCCCTGTGGGAGAGCAGGTCGCTGCCGGATATATTTATATATATGGCCAGATAGCTCAGTCGGTAGAGCAGAGGACTGAAAATCCTCGTGTCCCTGGTTCGATTCCTGGTCTGGCCACCAAGAGTTTCAGGTGAACCTGAAACTCTTAGTTTTATACAATAAAATATATAAATGAGGAGAAAATATATGCGAGATGATGTATTAGCAGTTGTCAATGGTATGAAAATAACTGAACAAGATTTGCAAAATTCAATAAGAAAGTTTCCACCGGAAAGACAGCAATATTTTAAAACTGAAAAAGGCAAACAGCAGTTGTTAGACGAGCTAATATCTTTTGAACTTGTTTATGATTATGCTAAAGATGAGCATATGGAAGATGATAAGAATTATTTGGCTAGAATAGAAGCTGCTAAGAAACAAATATTAACTCAAGTAGCAGTTGGTAAAATTATAAAGGTTGCTAAAGTTACAGATGATGAAGTTAAAGATTATTATAATGCCAATAGAAATATGTATAAAAATCCTGAAAGCATAACTGCAAAGCATATACTGCTGGATTCTCTTGAAAAAGCCAATAAGGTATTGGAAAAGATAAAAAATGGATTGCCTTTTGAAGATGCTGCTGTGAAATATTCTCTATGTCCGTCAAAAAAACAAGGAGGAAATCTTGGAAAATTTACAAGAGGACAAATGGTGCCTGAATTTGAAAATGCAGCTTTTCAGTTGGATATAGGAGTGGTGAGCCAGCCTGTAAAAACTCAATTTGGGTATCATCTTATAAAAGTTGAGAAGAAAGAAGGACCTTCTGTAAAAACTTTTGATGAAGTTAAAGGTGCAATTAAAAATGGATTGCTTCAGGAAAGACAGATATTTAAATACAATCAATTTACGAATGAACTCAAAAATAAATATAAAGTGGAGATTAAATAGCTTGAGATGGATTCTAAAATAAAATAATATGCCTAGGTTTGATTTATGCAAATCTAGGCATATTTTTTCCTCCCATATTATTTTCACAAAACACTTTTTAGAACTGTACCTATTTTATCGTGTATAACTATGTCAGCTCTATTGTCATAGGGTGTAGAGGATTTATTTATAAGTACAAGGTTTTTGCCTTTGAAATAATTGATTAATCCTGCAGCAGGATATACTACCAGGGATGTTCCCCCTACAATTAGGGTGTCAGCTTGACTTATGTATTGGACAGATTTGTTTAATACATTCATGTCTAAGCTTTCTTCATATAAGACTACGTCGGGTTTCACAAGTCCGTTGCATTTATCACATTTAGGAATAATATCGGGACTGTTTATTATATAATTCAAATCGAAAAATTTATGGCATTTGGTACAGTGATTTCGGTGAATTGAACCGTGCAGCTCTAAAACATTCTTTGATCCTGCCATCTGGTGAAGGCCATCTATGTTTTGAGTTACTATGGCTTTTAATTTTCCTTTTTTTTCCAATTCAGCTAGAGCATAATGTGCATCGTTTGGTTTTGCATCTTTATATATCATTTTTTTCCTGTAGAATTCAAAAAAATCTTCAGTATGAGACATAAAAAATGAATGACTTAACATTACTTCAGGAGGATATGAATAATTGTTTTTAGTTTTATAAAGACCCGCTTCAGATCTAAAATCTGGGATATTTGATTCTGTGGAAACTCCTGCGCCTCCTAGAAATACAATATTCGTACTATTATCTACAGCAGATTTTAAATTTTCATAACTCATAATATCACCTCTGTCTATATTATAACATATTTGGATTGACAGGATATATGTATTAATGATATAATAAAGTTCGTTGAATATTAATAGGGCGCTGTAGCCAAGTGGTAAGGCAGAGGTCTGCAAAACCTTTATCCCCAGTTCAAGTCTGGGCGGCGCCTCCATATAAGTATAGTAATAAAGCAGTCTATTTGGTAAAAAGGCTGCTTTATATTTATCATTTTACTGCAGGTTCCAATAAATTGATTTTTCCCTCCTTGAAATCAACTTCTACGTTGGTGCCGATTGGAAGAGTTATTCTTGGATAAGAATGACCCGATTGAAAGTTGCTTAAGGTAGGCTTTTTTAAACTCAGTATTCTATCTTCTAATATTTCGGTCAAAGTGAGACTTCGTTCATAGTGTGGAAGCTGACAGTTTTTGAATTGACCTATGATGAACCCCCTGCATTTTTGAAGATCGCCGCTTAATGTAAGCTGGGTGAGCATTCTGTCAATTCGATAAGGTTCTTCACCTATATCTTCTATAAACAGTATTTTATCTGTAGTGTCTATGGAATAGGGGGTACCAAGTAAACTGCATATCAATGATAGATTGCCTCCAATTAGTTTTCCACTTGCATATTCACCGTTAAAATAATTTGTAGGTATATTTTCAGGGTTTTCTATGATAAGTGAAGAGTGGCCGTTCATTAATGTATTCAAAAAACTTTTTAATGTAAAATCATCAAAGTCCGTATTACACATAGGAGAATGAAAGGTAATAATACCGCACCTTTGAAATATGCTATTCAACAATGCGGTTATGTCGCTGAATCCGGCAAATATCTTGGGATTTTTTCCTATTATATTGAAATCTATCAGATCCAATATTCTCATAGTGCCGTAACCGCCCCGTGTACATAATATCATATCAACCTCTTGATCCATAAACATGTCCATTAAGTCTTGGGCTCTGTCCATATCTTTTCCCGCCAGGTAACCCCACCTGTCATATATGTGTTTTCCCTCTTTTATATTAAAGCCAAGATCATTTAAGGTCTTAAGGCTATTTTCTATTTTTTCAGGTTCCAAGGCACCTGATGGAGATATAATACCTATGGTATCCCCTTTTTTCAATCTCTTTCCAATCAAAATATCACATCCCAAAATTAATTAAAATAAATCCCTTTTTTTCAAGAATATTATACATATTACACAAATAACGGCTGTTATTACATATACGCTCCAAAAGCCATTTTTATAAGCAGCAAAGGGTATTCCCTTTAAATTCATTCCAAAGGAGCCGAATATTATGTTTGGAATGGACATAACTATAGTTACAGAGGCTAAAAATTTCATTACTATATTTAGATTGTTGGATACTACAGAGGCAAATGCATCCATAGTTCCGCCTAAAATATTGCTGTAGATATTTGTCATTTCTATTGCCTGCTTATTTTCGATAATGACATCTTCCATTATATCTTGATCTTCAGGATATTTCTGTAAAATCTCTAATTTCAGCATTTTTTCTAAAGTTATTTCATTTGCCTTTAATGATGTAGAAAAATAAACAAGAGATTTTTCCAGCGATAGAAGCTGAATAAATTCCTTATTTTTCATGGATCTGTGCAGCTTTTGCTCTATCATTACACTTTTTTTATCTATTTGTCTCAGATAGAGCAAATAGTAGCTTGCTATTCTGTATAGTATCTGTAAAATAAATCTGGAACGTTTAAAGGTATAAAAGGATTTGACCTTTCCATCTATAAAATCTGTAAGTATTTTGCTGTTTTTCAAACAAACTGTTATCAGGTTAAATTCCGTATGGATAATTGCCAGAGGATAGGAATCATAAGTCAAGGAATTAACTTCCATTTCTGTAAAAGGTATGTCAACTATTACCAGTAAGTTATTATCTTCGGTATCTATACGGGATGTTTCTTCTTCGTCGAGGGCAGCTCTTAGAAAATCCAATGAAACTCCCGATTTTTTTGATATCAGAAGCAGATCTTCATCCGTAGGAGCTACAATATTGATCCAACATCCGTGTTCTATAGTATCTAGAGCCTGTAACTTGTTTGATGTATCCATGGTTTTATAAATTGAAATCATATGATGAAATCCTCCGCTGAAATTTAAATTAAATGTAGTTACATATATTATAACTTATAAAATATAATTTTAAATACTTAGTATAAATAAAAATAAAATTATTTAGGTGGACAAAACAAATTTTAGTGTAAAATTGAATATTATATATTATAAGAAAAAATAAAATTGAATATCATCTACATTAAAAGGTAAGAATTTAAATAATAAACTTATTTTATTAATTTGCAAATACGACTTACTAGGAGGATATGAATGAAAAAAAAATATTGTATTATATGTGGAAAGCCTTTGAGTAATGGTATAATAATATATGGCAGAGGGATTTGTTCCTCCTGCGAAGAAAGACTGTTGAAATTAAAAAATAATTTGGATTTTTACGAGCACTATAGGAAAAGAATAAAGAAGACTATAGTACATTATATAATAAGAGGAGAGACAAAGAATTGTCAGAATTACCACTTTTAAATGGAGTCTTGAAGTATATTAAGGAAAACAATATATCCTTTTGTATGCCTGGACATAAAAATGGAAGGGGATTTTATAATACTTCTATAGGAAGAAAATTTGCAGACAATATTTTAAAGTTTGATATTACAGAAATAGAGGGTGTAGACAACCTTCATAACCAGAAGGGTATAATATTAGATGCAAGTGAGCGTCTTAGGGATTTTTATGGAAGCAAAAAATCTTATTTTTTAGTCAATGGCAGCACCTCTGGAAATATGATAATGCTATTTAGCAGTTTTAATGAGGGTGATAAGATCTTAGTGGGAAGAAGCTGCCATAGTTCCATATTCAATGGTATAATTATGAGAAAATTAAAACCCGTATATTTAAAAAATATTATAAGTAAAAGATTAAATGCTCCAGTTTCTATAGATTTGGAGCATTTTTTACAAATTATAAAAAAAAATAAAGATGCCAAGGGCATCGTAGTTACATATCCTAATTATTATGGCTTGTGCAGTAATTTAAAGCTTATAATAGAAGAAGCTAAAAAGTATAATATGAAGGTATTGGTTGACTGTGCGCATGGAGCTCATTTTGGAATTCACCCGGATTTACCTAAAAGTGCGGTAAAACTGGGAGCAGATATGGTAGTTACAAGTGCTCATAAAACTCTGTGCAGTTTGACTCAAAGTGCTTATCTTCACGTTAATAACGAAGACGATATTGACAGGGCAGATTTTTATTTCGATGTATTTTCAAGTACTAGTCCTTCCTATATAGCGCTTTGTTCCATGGATTATGCCAGGTTTTATTTGGAAGAATACGGATGCAGGGATTATGGAAAACTTATTAAAAGGAATCAATATTATGGGGAAAAAATAAATTCTGTAAGTGGTCTGAGCATAATCGGGAGAGAAGATATAGCAAGTTTTAATAGGGAACACAGTATGGATGCAAATTTACCTGATATATGGGATATGGATACAACTAGATATGTTATAAACCTGGAAAAAAATTTTGATGGAAATTTATTGCTGAAATATTTAAGAAAATGCGGAATACAGTGTGAGATGAGCGACAGTTCAAATGTAATACTTATCTTTTCACCCTTTAACAGGAAGGAAGAATATGATGCATTATATAATGCATTGAAAAATTGCAATCTGGATAAGCTTAAGCATAAATGTTTGGATATAGTTGAATATGATATACCTGAGGCTAAAATGTTACCTTGGGAAGCTTTGAGAAGGGAAAAACAAGGTGTGAGTTTGGGCGATTCCGTAGGAAAAATAAGCGGGGTGAATGTAATACCTTATCCGCCGGGAGTTCCCATACTTCTGATGGGAGAATTGATAGACAGAAATATTGTAGAAATTATCAGCTATTATGTTGAAAATGGGGCGGATTTGATAGGGATAAAGGACAATGAAATAAAAATTATCAAATAAATTTTGGAGGAAATGAAATTGAAATCATCATTAAAGGGAAAACTTATAGTTATAGAAGGATGTGATGGAAGCGGCAAAGCAACGCAGACGGAAATACTTTATAAGAGACTTTTGAAAGAAAAATACGATATAACAAAAGTGGAATATCCTGATTATGCCAGTAATTCTTCAGCTCTTGTCAAAATGTATTTAAACGGAGATTTCGGGAAAGACCCTGAAGATGTTAATGCCTATGCAGCTTCTACATTTTACAGCGTGGATAGATTTGCGTCATATAAAATGAAATGGAAAAAGTTTTACGATCAAGGTGGAATAGTATTGGCAGATAGATACACTACAGCAAATATGATACATCAGGCTTCTAAAATTGATGATTTAAAAGAAAAGAATAAATTCTTAGGCTGGCTTTGGGATTTTGAATTCAATATATTTGAACTTCCTGTACCTGATTGTGTAATATTCTTGGATATGCCGCCTGAATACAGCAGGCAACTTGTTGTCCATAGGGACAATAAATTTACGGGAAATTCCATAAAAGATATACATGAAAGTAATTATCGCTATTTAACGAAATCCTATGAAAATGCATTATATATTTCTGACAGATATAATTGGAATAAGGTCTCTTGTGTACAGAACGGAAAAATAAAGAGTGTGGATGAAGTACATAAAGATATATATTTTCTAGTAAAAAATATACTTAAATAAAGTATAATAAAGTTAGTATCTAAACTGACATAAGATAATGAAAATTATGTTATAATTATTATATTAATTTGAGGAATATTTCTTGAATTAAATAGGTGATAAGGAGGAACCCTTATGAAGTTGATTATAGCTATTGTTCAAGATGACGATGCTGGCGACTTGTTGGAAACTTTGACGGAAGGTGGATTTGAAGTAACTAAACTTGCTACTACAGGAGGATTTTTAAAAGCAGGTAATACCACTTTGATGATAGGCGTTGAAGAAAAAGACGTGGATAAGGTTATAGATCGTATAGAAAAAATCTGTAAAACCAGGAAACAGATTATAACGACTCCTTCATCTGTTGCCAGCTCTACAGGAGTATATATGCCCTATCCAGTGGAAGTAGAAGTTGGAGGAGCTAATATATTTGTGGTGGACGTGGATAAATTCATAAGAATTTAACAGGAGGAATATTTAGTGAGCTCTTATAGAATAATAGGACATCAGGGTATAAAATTGCAGATAAAAAATTCCATAAAATTGAACAGATTTTCACATGCCCATATTTTAGTAGGGGAAAATGGTATAGGCAAGAGTATGGTTGCTAAAGAAATGGCTATAAGAGTATTGGGTAAGAATGAACTAAAACCTTATGTTGATATGATTGAGTTTAAAGTGCCTAAAGGAAGAAAATCCATTGGAATAGAAGAGTCAAAAAATATAATTGAAGAGATAAATAAAAAGCCTTATGAGTGTGATAAAAAGGTGATAATAATATATAATGCTGATAAAATGACAGAAGCAGCCCAAAATGCATTGCTAAAAACTATAGAAGAACCCCCTTTAGAAAGCTTTATGGTGCTTCTATGTGAAAAATTGGATGGCATTTTGGATACAATAAAATCTAGGTGCCAGGTTTACAAGTTTAACAGGTTGAGTCAAGAGGATATGCTTTTGTTTTTGGGAAATAGATATCCTCAGTTGGATGAAGAGGAGATCAATTCCGTTCTAGCTTTTAGTGACGGAATACCTGGGAGAGCGGAAAGATTCATTTCCGACTCTCATTTATGTGAAATAAGGGATGCTGTCGCGGATATGCTCAAAAGGTTGAAAGATGATGACGTGGATTATTTTTTACGATTTTCTAATTATTTGCTCAGTATAAAAGATGAGTGGCAGGAAATACTAACTTGCATTTTGGCGTATATACGTGATGTACTTGTGTATAAGGAAACAGGCAATAAAAAGTTGATTGTAAATGCGGATAAATTTGAATATATAAAAATTATAAGTGAAATGTTTTCATTTAAAAAGTTAAATGCTCTTGTTAATATTGTCAAGGCAACTAAAGGAAAACTGGGAAAAAACGTTAATCCGGCATTGGTTTTTGATTCTATGTTGGTGAAAATGCAGGAGGTATAGATTAAATATGGTAATGGTAGTAGGTGTACGTTTTAAGAAAGCAGGTAAAATATATTATTTTTCACCGGCTGATTTAGATATACAAAAAGAAGACAACGTAATAGTAGAGACAGCAAGGGGAGTTGAATTTGGCAGATGTGTCATAAAACCGAAAAATATAGATGAAAGTGATATTGTTTCACCACTTAAAAATGTCTTAAGAGTGGCTACGGGAGAAGATATAAAGAAGTACAATGATAATAAGAAGAAGGAAAAAAAAGCTTTTGGAATATGTGTAGAAAAAATCAAACAGCATAATTTAAAGATGAAACTTATAGACGTGGAATATACGTTTGATAATAATAAAGTAATTTTTTATTTTACCGCAGACGGCAGGGTGGACTTTAGGGAATTGGTAAAGGATCTTGCTTCTATATTCAGAACAAGGATAGAACTTAGGCAAATAGGGGTAAGGGATGAAGCCAAAATGATAGGTGGATTGGGTCCTTGCGGAAGGATTATGTGCTGTTCTACATTTTTGGGGGATTTTGTGCCTGTATCTATAAAAATGGCAAAAGAACAAAATTTATCTTTGAATCCAACTAAAATATCCGGTATATGTGGAAGACTTATGTGCTGCTTGAATTATGAACAGGAGGCATATGAAAAGATAAGACAAAAATTACCTAAAAAAGGTTCCATTATAAAAACGGATTATGGAAGTGGAGAGGTTATAGGAAATTCTGTTGTGAAGGAAAATGTTAAAGTAAAAATAAAAAATGAAGATGGGGAGGATGTATTAAAAGAAGTATCTATAGACCAAGTTGAAATGGTTTCAGGGGAATTTGAAGACAGCGCAAATGATGATGAGGTAGAAGTCAATACGGAAAATGAAAATGTGGAAAAAACAGATGCAAATTCAATTAAAAAATTATTTAAAGAGGATTAGAGAGGTGGCATATGAAATCCGTACTTAAAGTTTCTGATATGCGTACTTCCGAAGATATCAATAGAATAAGACATTGCATTTCCAGCAATGAGGGAATTATTGCCTTTGAGATTAATAGAGAAAAAAGTGAAGTGTACGTGGTGTATGACAATTATTTTGTAACGGAGGATAAAATAATACAGTGTCTTGAAGATATGGGTTACATGGTATTATAAAATTCTCTTTAAAAGTAATAATAAATATGGTAGAATAGCAAGGGATAGGATAAATAATAGTAGGATCTATAAGGAGGTGTGACATAAATGGCATATAAAATTACAGATGCTTGTGTAAGTTGTGGAACATGTGCTTCAGAATGCCCAGTTGATGCTATAAGTCAAGGGGATACTCAATTTGTAATAGATGCAGATACCTGTATAGAGTGCGGAAACTGTGCTAATGTTTGCCCGGTAGGAGCACCAGTTCAGGAAGATTAACATTTAAAAAGACTGCCTAAGTATGGTAGTCTTTTTAAATTGGACAAGTATCTGTATGGATTTAATTCTAGAGAGATAAAAAACCTGTGCCTGTAAGTGTTAAAAAATTAACCTGTATAAATGAAGTTTATATCTCCGAATAATTTGCATTAACGGTAAAGACTATTAAATTTTATACGAATATTTATATAGATGTAACAAGTGTAAACTAAAAGCCAGGATTAAATTAACTAGATGGAGGAGAAAAAATGGATATATCTGTTGTTATATTTTTGCTGTTTGGGTTATTTTCAGTAGTAGCTGGTTATATGCTGGAAGGTGGTCAGGCAACAGCACTTTTAGGAGCTACTGCGGCCATAATAGTTTTTGGTGGAACAATTGGTGCTACAGGTTTATCTTTCCCAATGGATATATTAAAAAGAATTCCTAAAATATTTAAAGTACTTTTTAATCCCAGGAAAACAGATTTGCCGGCTTTAATTTCATATTTTAAGGATGTATCCTATAAAACAAGGAAAAATGGTTTGTTGAGTTTGGAAGGCGAAGTTTCTAATGATCCTAATCTAGATCCCTTTATAAAAAAAGGTCTTCAACTTGTTGTAGATGGAGTAGATCCGCAAGCTGTCAGAAGTATATTGGAATTAGAACTAGATTCTATGTCAGAAAGACACAGAGAGGGTGCCGATATATTTGAAAGTGCAGGCGGTTATGCACCTACTATGGGTATTGTAGGTACTGTAATGGGGCTAGTGCACGTTTTGGGGAATTTGGAGGATACTTCTACATTAGGACCTAAAATAGCACTGGCATTTTTGGCTACATTATATGGTATTGGTTCCGCAAATCTTCTGTGGCTCCCCATAGGAAATAGATTAAAAGAAGCAGATGAGAAGGAAGTAAAGGAAAAGACACTTATTATTGAGGGTGTACTTTATATTCAGGAAGGAATAAATCCGAATACCATAGCGGAAAAATTGAAGAGCTTTTTGAATAAAGAAGAATTATTGAGATATGAAGAATTGGAAGGGAAGGCTCAAGTATGAGAAGGAGGAAAAAACCAAGCAAAAAACCAGAGGGGTTAAGATGGATGCTGACTTACTCTGATTTGATAACACTGCTTATGATATTTTTTATTGTTATGTATTCCATGAGTCAGGTGGATCAAAATAAATACAAACAGCTTTCCGAATCTTTGAGTGTAGCCATGGGAGGTGGAAAGACTATAATAGGTCAAGACAACAAACCCAGCATTAAGGATGATGTGAATAAAATAGACAGTCTGAATTCAGCTCAAGAAGAAAAAAAATTAGCGGAATTAAAATCACAAGTGGATAAATACCTTAAAGAAAACGGCATGAGCAGTGGTGTATCTACTACAATAACTGAAAGAGGTCTTGTAGTTAGCATGAATGATACTCTGTTGTTTGATACCGGGAAAGCGGGAATAAGACCTCAAGTTCAGCAAAAGCTTACTGACATGGGCAAGATTTTAAATCAATTGGGAAATTACATTAGGATAGAAGGACATACAGATAATGTGCCTATTAGTAACAGCGAATATTCTTCCAATTGGAAATTATCCTGTGACAGGGCGTCTAATGTTACTGAATTTCTTATAATGAAATCCGGTATTCCGCCCCAAAAGCTTTCGGCGGTTGGATATGGTGAATACAGGCCTATTGCTGATAATTCAAGTGAAGCTGGAAGAGCCAGAAATAGGAGAGTGGATATAATCATATTAAATAGTAAATTCAATGCAGTTGAAAATAATAGTTCAAACACACAATCTTCTAAAAGTCAGAGTAATGTGAAAAGCCAAAATGATATGCAAAATAGTAAATAGAGTGAAGTCGTTGTTCCCTGGAATATTTATCTGGGGATTTTTTGTGCTTAAATTCTTTTATCCAAATTTAATTGACAAGAATCTGTGTTTAAATCATAATTATAAATATTGAAGATGAATAATGAACCAGACTGGAAATGAGGTATTAAATTTGAAGAGTAATTTTTTAAGAAAAGGTGAAACCTTAGATGATCTACAATTAAAGGGTCTGCATTTGATTCAGAAAAAAGATGCTTTCAGGTTTGGGGTAGATGCCGTTTTACTGGCTAATTTTGCGAATATAAAGAAGAATGTGAGTGTGATTGATCTATGCAGCGGCAGCGGCATAGTTCCATTTATACTGGCTGGGAAAACTCCTGCTGGTAAAATAATCGGCATAGAGATACAAAAAGAAATGGTGGATATGGCCAATAGATCTGTAAAGTTAAATAACCTACAGGGAAAAGTAGAAATTTTTCATGGAGATTTAAGGGATCTGGAATATTTGAAAACCATGCCTGAATCTGATGTAGTCACAGTAAATCCGCCTTACAAATTGAGGAATTCTGGAATTATAAATTCAAAAAATGAAAATGCCATTGCCCGACATGAAATTTGTTGTGATCTGGAAGACGTTGTAAAGGCTGCCAAAGTCCTTTTAAAGGATAATGGTAAAATTTATATGATTCATAGACCTGACAGGTTTGCAGACATCATGTGTACAATGAGGAAGTATAAGATTGAGCCCAAGTTTATAAGGATGGTTTGCCCTAGTATATATAAAGCTCCCAACATGGTGCTTATAGAAGGCCAGAACAACGGAGGCCGTTTTTTAAAGTGGGGTGCATCTTTATATATACATGAACCGGATGGAAGTTATACGGATGAAATAGATAGAATATATGGAAGATCTGAGGAAAGGTATGGTGTATGATGGGAAAGTTATTTTTAGTTGCAACTCCTATAGGCAACTTGCAGGATATAACTTTGCGTGCCCTGGAAATCCTTAAGGGAGTGGATTTAATAGCTGCTGAAGATACAAGAAGAAGCTTGAAATTATTAAATCATTTTGATATAAAAAAACCGCTTGTCAGCTATCATAAATTCAATGAAAAGGAAAAATCTGTAGAATTGATTAAAAAATTAAAGAGTGGAGACAACATAGCTTTAGTAAGTGATGCGGGAACTCCTGGAATATCAGATCCAGGCAGTGTTATGATACATAATTGTATAGACTATGGAATAGATTTTGAAGTGATTCCTGGAGCTACAGCTGTTACTACAGCGCTGATCTATTCGGGACTGGATGCTTCAAAATTTATTTTTGAAGGTTTTTTACCTAGAGATGTTAAAAGTAAAAAGAATGTCTTAGAAGATATAGCTGAGAGAAGGGAAACTTTGATATTTTATGAAGCTCCCCACAGATTGTTAAGTACTTTAAAGCTGATGAGAAGTGTTTTGGGTGACAGGCATGCAGCTGTCTGCAGAGAACTTACCAAAATTCATGAAGAAGTGTTCAGAGCTTCTCTGGGAAAGATAGTAAATTATTACAAGAACAGAGAGATAAAAGGCGAATTTGTAATTGTAGTGGAAGGCAAGAGCAAAGAGGAAATTGCAGAGGAAAGAAAGAAAAAATGGATGAATTTGTCTATAGAAGAACATATAAAAATGTATATGGATAGGGGACTGAGTAAAAAAGATGCAGTGAAAAGGGTAGCCAAAGATAGAGATACTGTTAAATCTGACATATATATACATTCAATTAATTTGTAATATTTAAAAATAGATCCAAAATAGTGCAGATATTTATTGATATATTGTTAAAAATATTGCTTAAAAATAATTAAATTATTAATAAATCATGGGGTTTTATTAAAAAAATCTAATATTTTTAAGAAAAATTTATCATAAGCGTTGAGATGAACCATGGTTTAATGATATAATAAAGCTGTGCTGTTTTAAATTTAAAATTATACTCCAGAGAGTATCTTTTTAAATTTATTTAATTTGGCGCCCAAATTTATAATTTGGAAAAAATAAATTAATATTAAAATGGGAGGTAGATAAATTGAATAGAAAAACCTTATCTGTTGCTATGGCTTTAACATTAGCTTTGTCAACAGGGGCAAATGTTTTTGCGGCACCAAGTAATTCTGATTCATTAACTGAAGTTAAGCAGCAAAAACAAGATTTGGAGATTAAAGTTGAAAAATTAAATAATGATATAGGACAAGTTATGCAGCAAATTGACGATAACAAAAAAGATATTGACAATGTTACTGATAATATAAAAGCTACTCAATCAAATATAGAATCAACTGAAAAGAATCTAGAGAACCAACAGCAGTTGTTTAATAAAAGAGTAAAAGCTATGTACATAAATGGTTCCAACAGTTATTTAGGTGTAGTCCTAAATGCTAATAATTTAAATGATTTTTTATCTAGGTTAGATAATGTAAAAAAGGTAATGGGCTTTGACAAAAATGTCATATCGGGTTTAACGACTAAAAAAGAACAATTATCTGCTCAAAAACAAAATCTTGATCAAGAAAATGAAAAACTTTCGGTGTTAAAATCTGATAATGAAGAAAAATTGTCCAAGCTTAACAGTGATAAAGACAGCGAGAATACTTTGATAAAGTCTTTGGATGCTAAGGAGAAGGAACTTGCAGTAGCTGATACGGAAACTTCAAAAATGATTGCTTCAGCAGCAAATAATGTACAGGAAATTAGAAAGGCGGCACCGAGAATAACCGGTAGTATTTCGAGAGGCGGCAGTGAGACAGCGACATCAAATGCAGTAGTAGCATATGCCTCTAACTTTTTAAATGTGCCATATGTTTGGGGCGGGACTTCACCTTCAGGTTTCGATTGTTCGGGATTAGTTCAATATGTGTATGCACATTTTGGCATAGATCTTCCAAGAACTTCACAGGCACAGCAAAATGTTGGTGTGGCAGTTTCAAGGAGTGAACTCCAACCGGGCGACTTAGTGTTCTTCGGTTCACCTGCATATCATGTGGGAATATACGTGGGAAATGGATCTTTTATCAATGCACCTAAAACTGGTGATGTTGTGAAAATAGCAAGTCTGGATAATAGATCGGATTTCACAGGTGGAAGAAGAGTTATGTAACAACATAAAATATTATATTATAATTTAGACATATTTGTTAAATAGAAAAATATACATACATAGTTAAATAAGGGTGGAATTTTGCCTAATTTAGCTATGTCTTTTTTTGTATTTGTGGATATGTGTGATAGGTATTTCAAAATTAAAAAAGCTGATGTGAAAGTTTCATATCAGCTTTTTTAATAAATATTAATACTATTTACCTTGTCGGAGTTCGTTTAAACATTTCTTACAAATATTTTTGCCTTTGTAGTTTATTACATCTCTTGCATCACCACAAAAAATACATGCTGGTTCATATTTCTTCAATATAATTTGTTCACCATCAACATATATTTCTAAGGCATCCTTTTCAGCAATGTCTAAAGTTCTTCTCAATTCTATAGGGATTACAATTCTTCCCAGCTCGTCCACTCTTCGAACAACACCTGTAGATTTCATTTATGCTCTCCTCCTTTAATTCCATAATTCGACATAACTACAATTAAATAATAGCAAAAATTACATTAAAAGTCAACATTATTTCATAAAATATTTTACAAATTTCTTATGAAATTCCATCTAAAGTTAATATACTACCCAAGTATATAAAAGTCAATAACAACTGAGGTACATAAAATGATGGTTGATCTTGTAGAAAAGGTTAAATACATGGGGCTAGCTGCAAAAAAAAATAAAATAAAATTATAGCTAATATTTATGAATAAAATAGTAATTAAATGGATAATTGAATATTATGTGTCGAAATTATATTTTATATATTTTATTGATATTATAAGATAAACTATTTTATGTGGTAAAATAATAAAGAGTAGGTGGTTGATTTGAATTATTTGAAAAAATTTATTTATGATTTGAGAAATATAGCAAATGACATGGAACTGGAAATTTATTTAGTAGGCGGGTATGTGAGAGATAAATTGATGAGTGCACAGGCGGAACCTGAAGATGCAGATTTTGTGATTAAGGGAAATATTCATAAGTTCATGACAGAAATGAGTAAAATAGATTATAAATTTTTCCCTATAAAGGAAGATGCAGGGATATACAGATGCATCTTAGACAAAAATACAGTAGACATATCATCTATGAAAGGTAATTCTATTGAAGAGGATTTGGGGACTAGAGATTTTACTATAAATGCCATAGCTATGAGAGTCATCAATGATAAGATATTTGACCCGTTTTACGGTAGGAGGGCATTAAAAAGCAGGATACTCAAGAGTGTAAATGAGAAGAGTTTAGAGAAAGATCCTGTTCGAATATTGAGAGGAATAAGGTTTTATATAAAGTGCGGTATGCATTTTAATCTGGAAACGGAAAAACAAATTGAAAAGATATCAAATAAGGTAATGGAAGCATCTAAAGAAAGAATATTTAGGGAGCTAATGTTGATAATAAAGGAAGATCAATCGGGGTCGGCTTTTGAAATTATGGATGATTACGGGATATTAAAAAATATTATGCCCTATATAGATGAATTGAAGACTATAGGAAAATGTAAATATCATGTAGAAGATGTGTTTACCCATATGAATTTGACATATGGGGTATTTAAGGATATTTTAAAAGGCAAAATGAATTTGAAAGGTTTGGATTTAAGTGTATTTGAAGTTAAAATAGGAGAATTTGAGCTCAGCGAATATCTGGGCTTAGCTTGTTTTATGCATGATATAGGCAAATATGAAGCTTATAAGAAAGAAAACAATAAAATAAGCTTTCATGGACATGATATAAAGGGAGCTGAGATATGTAAAAATTTTTGTAATAATTTGAAATTCCCTAAAAAGGCAGAAAACTATATTGAAAATATAGTTAGGGGGCATATGTATCCACTGGGACTTTTTAAAAATGGTTCTTTAAATAATAGAAAAGCTGTTTATAAATTCTTTTATCGCTATGATGGTTATGTTATTGGAATACTTGTTACTGCATTTTGTGATAATTATGCTACCAGGATGAATTTGGATAGAGAAAACGAAAAGGAAAGATTTAAAGCTTTTATCGAGCGTATGCTAAAGGAATATAAGTTATACTGCGAGATAAGGGAAAATAGATTTTTAAATGGAAAAGATGTTATGAAAATTCTGGGTAAAAGAGGTCCGGTTATTAAAGATATACTCGAGGATATCAACAAACTTAGATATCTAGGGAGGATAAATAGCCGTGAAGAGGCAATTGATTACTTAAAATCACAGTCATTTTAGAGTATATTGAATATATATTAACAATAGAAGTTATCCACAACGTGGATAACTTCATATTAATTTGCTGTAAGTATAACAATATCGGCATGTAACTTATCCACAGAAAATGTGCATAAAATTGCGATTTCTGTGGACAAGTATTTGTACGTGCAGCTTTTTAGGTTATTTATCTACACTTTGGAAGGTAGAAACTATAAAATCAAATTCCTGAGCATCTTTAATTTCTCCATAACTGTCCTCTGAAATTCCGGGATAATAATAAAGAATGAATTTTTCCTTGGATTTTATGTTTTCAATTATAATATATTTTCTGTCCAATTTTACGTCCTGGAGAGTGGCTAGGACAGTATATCTGTTATTTTTACCAGTTCTGTTGTTTAGAAGGTTGATTGAAAAATCATCATGTTTTGTAACGTTGATTTTTTCTCTGTCACAATATGTTATATTTGAGCTGCTTTTGCATCCAAGACAGCTGTCAAATTTACAATTGGCCGTACAATTCAAACATTCACAATTGGAACATTTTTCAAGCTGCGATAGAGATTCCGAGTGATCATTTTTATAGGACTCTAATAGAAAAATATATCTATCCTCCTTTGATTTTCTAAAAAATTTTTTTGTATTGAGTTCGCTTTCTGCGGATTCTAGCAGTTCCATATATTTTTTTAAAGTTGTTATTTTAGCGGAATATTTTCGCCTAGCTAAAATTTCTTTATCTATAAAGGGGGAAACATTATCTATGGCGAAACTTATATCTACAAATATTTTTCCATATTTATCCTTCTCAAGCTCTATAGATTTACGAATTTTGTCCATAGTATCACCTAATTTTGCTTGTATTTTTTTAGTTCTTCGTCAAGATCAACTTCATCAAGTTTCTCGAATTCTTTATCTAAATCATTTTCTTCCTTTAAATCGCCCAACCCTTCTGCTAAAGCTTCTTTCTTTTGAATTTTTCTTTCAATATCATCTAAATTTATTTTGTTATTTCCGGTATCTACATTAGCCATTATTTCATTTACTTTTTTACTGGCCTCAGCATTATTGAATCTTGCAGCAGCTTCATCTCTGTATACTCTGGTCTTGTGAATTTCCTCTTCCAGCTCCTTTAATTTGATTTTTACTGATTCAGCTTTTTCACAGGCATCTTTATGACTTGCTTCAAGAGATTTATAGCTTTTATCAGCTTCCAGCTTTCTTGCCAGGGCCTTTTTGGCCAGCTCTTCATTTCCTTTTTTTAAAGCAAGTTTTACTTTACTGTCAAATTCAGCGGATATCCTTTTTGATTCTTCTATCTTTTTTTCTATTTCATGAACATTTCCCAATATTTGAGCTGAAGATAATTTGGCTTTATTTAGGCTGTCATCCATGTCTCTCAATTTCTGATCCAGCAATTCAATAGGGTTTTCAATTTCATCTAAAGTACCGTTTACCTTTGACCTGAAAATATTTGATATTCTTTTTAACACGCTCATAAAAAATCCTCCTTAATTAAATTATCTTTTCCTTTTGAATTTATTTATTCTGTTTATGATAAATATTATTATTAGTATTAATATTACGAATTTAGTAAAACCCCAGAAAAAACTTGCCAGTAAGCTGCTGGTTCCGTAGTAACCGCTGCTGTATCCCCATGGTATGGGAATTGGTATGGGAAGAAAAGATCTTCTGCTTTCGTTGTTATAGTTTTTATCAGGCTGAGAAGTGCTTCTGTTGGCTTTATCGTTGCTAGACTTTGAAGAAGAATTAGGTGTATTGGAAAAACTTCCTGATTTAAAAT
>ENA-UOOI01002120-UOOI01002120.1-fermentation-metagenome-genome-assembly--contig:-NODE-2120-length-18183-cov-3.255737_pt1 | contig 18183 bp, 17 predicted proteins | sample MGYA00245779_ERZ724027 | MGnify/ENA primary metagenome ERZ724027 (study PRJEB28704, sample SAMN03018318) | fermentation metagenome | biome: anthropogenic terrestrial biome; feature: soil; material...
TTCCGCACAAATGCAGTTCTTTTATTTTCCTGGCAACTTTCTTCCGGTCAGATTTCACCTTTCCAAGAAACTTTCCTGCTCTGGATTTTCTGTAGAAGAATGTAAAGCCGAGAAAATGAAAGGTCTCCGGCTTGCTCTGATGCCCTTTCTCCCTGTTTCCTTGTGCAAGCCGCCCAAATTCAATCACTTTCGTCTTTTTAAGGCGAAAGGCTTAAATTAAAGCAAAATAAGGGGCCTATCCATCCCATGACTAGAGTCATGGGATGGATAGGCCTGGATTCATGAAAGCAATATTAATTTTCCTTATCCTTTTGACAGTGTAATAACGACAATCTCCGGCCGGTTATGAATTCGAACAGGAGCGAGGCTGTTTCCCAAGCCCCGGCTGACAACCATTTCAGTCCGTCCTTTCTTATGGATTTCTTCTGAATATTTTGGTAAAAATCCTTGATTTGGCGCAAACAATCCTCCAATATAAGGCAAGCGAATCTGGCCTCCGTGCGCGTGACCGCAAAGAGCCAGATCAATTCCGTTTGCTCTATAAACGTCGATAAGTTCCGGCCTGTGAGAAAGCAGGATGGTATAAGTCGCGTTCTTTTTTGGGATTTTTTTCAATTCGACTTCTGCCCGTGCCGCGTTTTCCTCGTTTTTTCCATTAAGATTTGCGAATGCCGGATCTTCCAGGCCAAGAAGTTCAATAGAATCGTTACCCCGGAAAATACAGATGCCGGAGTTTCTTAAAATAACAGCGCCTGCTTTCTCCATTCTGTTTTTTAAATTCTGAAACTTATCTGTCCTGGCCTCGTGATTTCCGGTTACATAATATACTGGTGCAACTTTCACTGCTCCGGAAACAAATTCCATTGCTTTCTCTATATTTGTATGCCGAGAGTCAATTAGATCACCGGTCACAGCAATTAAGTCTGGAGATGCCTCTTTTATGGTACGGAGCAGTCTCATCTGCCGGTCTCCAAACTCCGCATTATGCAGGTCGGAAACCTGGACGATCCGGAAACCTTCAAAAGAAGCCGGAATTTTACTGCTGACAATGCACACCCGCGTCGTCTGGATGGATTTGTTTCCCTTATAAAGAACATAAAAAAGGAAGGCGATGATAAACAGGATGATAAAAAATGTCATTTTTTTGCCTATAATTGTCTGCAATATTTTTTAAATTCTTGTACATATTTTCTTATTTTGCCCATATATGGTACTAATTAGTACATTTTGAGGTTTATATCCGAATACATGAGTTCCTGCAGAATGTAAATAATAATATGATATCATAAAACGCTAAATGATTTCAAGGAGGACTGAAACTTTGGAACAATATGAAAGGGCTGTCCGGCTCTGGCAGTCGCACCCAATCCCTTCGGCAGCGGAATTAGATAAATCTCTGGAAACATTCCGCATACTGTTCGCGTATCATTCTGGGAAAATTGAAGACGAAGCCGTTACCTATCAAGATACCAAGGATATTTTCCAAAGCAACAAGGTGTATAATTATACAGGAAATCCTAAAGCAATTTTAAAACAGCGGAACCAGAAACTATGCTATGTTTTTCTCAAAAACAAGATCGTTTGGAACGCACCGCTGAGTCTCGGACTGATCCTGGAGACCCATCGGATTCTCACGGAAGGAAGCTATAATGAATGGTACCTTGAAAAAGGTGAACTCCCAGGAGAATTTAAAAAACATGATTTCCCAGACGCCGTCTGGGGTTCTCCCGCTGAAAGTGCCGCGAGCGATCTAAAAGCGCTCCTTTTGGAAATTAATGTCTGCAGAGATCAAAATATACTGAAAAGCGGCACTTTTTTTCATGGAAATTTCGAAATCATCCGGCCTTTTGCCGACGGGAATGGACGAGTCGGCCGGTCACTTCTCAATTACTACCTGATTGCGCATAGATATCCGCCGCTCGTTATATACAGCGAAGATAAGAGACAGTATTATGGCTGTCTTAAAAAATACGAAAAAAATAAAGATCTGGATCCTCTGTATGAATTTTTTAAATACGAAACCGGGAAGACATGGGAAAATGCTCTGCTGCTCTGTGGAGGTAAAAAACAGCTCGGATAAATCCAACGATAAGTCTAAAACTTAGAGAAGGGTGAAAGGAAATTTTGAATAAGAAAGTTATAACTGCGCTTTTGTGGGGTATGGTGACCATCTATGCAGTGCTGATGCTGGATCTGCTCTTTCGATTCGGTTTCATTTTATACAGTGAACCTCAAGCCGGACAAAATTATAACCTGATACCGTTCCGAACAATATGGACTTATTTGTCTCCTAAGATCCCATATATGGAAGCAGTCAGAAACCTCCTGGGAAATATCGCCGCTTTTATTCCTTTTGGACTATACCTTCAAGCACTGCGGGGAAAAAAGCGGATTTGGACAAGTTTTCTTATCGTTTTAGTCACGTCGGCCTTGGTCGAGATCCTGCAGTTTTCCTTTAACGTCGGAACCTTTGATATTGACGATGTCCTGTTAAACGGAATTGGTGGACTGCTTGGCATTCTGCTGTATCATTTCCTGCGGAAGGTGACAAAAGACGAGGACAAGACGAAAACGGTTATTACTGTACTCTCTCTCCTTTTTGGGATACCATGTTTGTCTATTCTTTTGTCCGGCCGTTTCTAACAGACTTCCCTACCCTGTCTAATTCTTTGGAAAATCTAGATTTCAAAGTCTGAATGAAAGCTGCTGCTTTTCAATGAATAAATTGTGAAAATAATCGGTTTATATTTCTGACTAAAAGGTACTATTACTTGGGAAGAAGAGAATATCTGCCGATTCCCCTAATAAAGCATGAATCGAGTATTTTTGTTAAAGCACATTCTGATTTCCCTATGCATATTATAAAACAACTTCGGAAGGAATTTTCAGCAGATATCCTGTCCTCAGTTTTAACTCCATCCGTAGACTTTGATTTATTTCGCATCCGACATGAAGAGAAAGGGAGAGAACTATGAGCTATACATACCCAAACGGACAGCCCCAGGGCACTGCCCAGCAGTTTCCCAACAGGCTGAGGGAAGCTCTTATCAGTGAAATTATCGCGATCAACGGCTATCAAACCCATATTGCCTGCTCGGACATTCCGGAGATCAACGACACCTGGCACCATATTATGCTAGATGAAAAGCAGCATTACGGCTGGTTTCTGAAATTGCTGCGCAAATACGATCCGGAACAGGCCAAACAGTTTCTGGCACACAAAAAAGATAACCCCGATCCAAAAAAGCCATTGGAACTTACGAATTCCAAGTCGGACGGAGCTACAATCTTAAACTTCATCCGCGATGATATCAAAGGAGAACTGGAAGCCGTCATTTTATATGAATCGGACATTCAAAAATATCCATACCGGGATATCCGCACCATCGTACGGGCAGTGATTAATGATGAAAAAGGCCATGCAGAACATCTGACGCGGCTTCTCTTAAAATACGATCCAGATCCTTATGACGAACTTGATGGGAATAAGGCAGCCCCACACACCGCTTCCAAAGCTGTCAACTGATAAGATGCTGCCGGGATAAACCAGATCCAGTGGAATATCCCGGCAGCCTTTCTTTTTTTATGCATATTTATACATTTTCTGCTGAACTTCATGGATAGAAAAATGGCAATTCATTGTTTTCTGCCTTTTTTTTTGGAATAACGAATAGAAAAACAAGCAGCAAAAAAAGCTACACTCCCAGCTAAGGAAAATAATGGCGGACAGGGTATAATGGGTTCATGGACTGACTCGCTCCCAACCCTGCTCCGGAAGCAGACTCAGCATGCAGAATATTCCAGACCACTGATTCAGCGGCCGTATAATCATCCATTTCTTCCGTAGAAATCTATAGGTATAATTTCCATCATTGATATTTATCTATTTATTAATTACGCCTATAATCCATTTATATTCCTTTATATGTTGATTTTGTCAACTTCCTGCGCTATAGTATTATTGTTTTGATTCGTCCTCTCCTTTGCTTATGTCTACGAAAGGGAAAACTAGGTTGGGACACCAGACATTGCAGGACTTATAAAAAAGCACAAACGAATGGTCAGAACTGTCCGTACCGCCGGGGATCAGCGTAATGCAGACGCTTTTAAGAAGGAGGCTGCGAAAAACGTATGTTGAAAGAAAAGCACCGCGCAACACAACAAAGCCCTTGATCCCTGCATGGAACAGAGGACACGACAGATATCATTATGGACGGCGAAAAATCAGAACGGGACGGCCGCGGGTATGGGCACTGGGATGCGGGAAACTGCCAATTTGAAACCCTACACTTTTTTCAGAAAGAAGGCTCATTGATTCAGTCTTTTCTGGACAAGCCCCGTTTTCCAGTATCAGCACTCGGAAATATGCACGCACAGTTTGGAATGAACGCTGCTGACACGATAATGCACACACAGGAAGGAGGTCAGCCTTTGCGCCGCTTTATTGAGGAGGTATGAAAGCCGCGTGTGACACACTGAATCGGCCAGGATGCCCGGTTCTGATGATTGACGGGATAAAGGCTCGGGAAAGAAACAGTTCCAGCTGCCATGGGAATCGGCAGCGACGGAAAAAAACGGGTCCCGGGGATCAGAGTGGAAGGCAGCTCGAAAAACGGCACCGCAGGGAAAGGCCTGCCTGATTGCGAGAGGTCTGATTCCAGTCTGTCCAAGATCTTATGTCATAGAAGGAGGGAAGGCCCTCCGCAAGGGTGTCCTGGACATCTTCGGCAAGTCAGCAGATGATATCAGGGGAGCGCTGCCATGTGCATAAAAAGCGGGACATGCCGGCATCGAAGGAGGACAGCGTATCCGCGCCGCCATGGCCTGCCGGAAATCTGATTTCAAGGCCGAAAAAGGCAGACTCACTGCGTTGACGCCGGACTGGAGCATCATTCAGGCCTCCTTTTAGGGACCGGGAAAAAACTGACTGCGCACTACCTGAAACCGCCAGGTCTTCTCCGGGGAACTTAATAGTACCAGCGCGATGGATCCAGACCGGTCCGGGGGCATCATCCGACATCCGTCGGTAAGGATTTCTTGAGGTGAGATAAATTGAATCAAATTGAATTTCAAAATGTTTCTTATCAAAACGAAGGCAAAATTATCATCAAAAACATGTCCATAGCGTTTTCACCCGGCGATTTTGTCTCCATCGTCGGCCGGTAGCGGAAAAAGCACTTTTTTAAGATTATGCTGCCACTTAATCAGTCCAACGGAAGGAAAGATCCTTTTTCACGGGAAGGACATGCTGGAAATAGACCCTGTTAAAATTCGGAAAAAGATCGGTTTCTGCTTTCAGGAACCAATTCTCTGGGGAGATACGGTGGAAGAAAACATAAAATTTCCTTACGATATTCGAAATCAAAAAACAGATTATAAAAAAACTTCTGTTCTTCTCGACCGTCTCCACCTGGATAACAGTTATCTGAAACATGATGTCAAAAACCTTTCAGGAGGGGAAAAACAGAGGATCGCCCTGATACGCACCCTCCTTTTTAAACCGGAAGTTCTTTTGCTCGATGAAATAACATCCGCACTTGACGATAACAACACAGAACTCGTTGAAAATGAAATCGTCCGACTTAACCGAAAGGGCGTCACGATCCTCTGGGTTACCCACAGCGACACCCAGAGCAGAAAATACGCCAGCAAACTTCTTTCCATTCAGGATGGTCAGATTAAATCACTGGAGGTGCTGAAATGACCGGAGCAAATATCAGTGACTCATCACTACTCATGGCCTCCTCACTGGTTGTGATTTCCCTGCTGTTTTCCTATTTTCAAAAACTTAGGCTCGAAAAAGAAACGTTAATCAGCGTAATTCGTGCAGTAATTCAGCTTTTTGCCGTAGGATACATTCTTCAGTTTATTTTTGGCCTTCATAATTCCTTTGTCACCTCATTGATTGTTCTACTGATGATCTTTAATGCATCCTATAACGCGTCAAAGCGCGGAAAGGGCATTCAAAACGGCTTATTAATTTCTTTTCTGTCCATCCTTGCGGGTACATGCGCAACGCTCCTGGTTCTGCTTTTGTCCGGGGCGATTCGCTATGAGGCTAATCAGATCATCCCAATCAGCGGCATGATTATCAGCAACGCCATGGTTGCGATTGGCCTTTGTTACCGGCAGCTGAAAAGCAATTTTAAAAGCAGAAAAGTCGAAGTAGAAACAAAGCTTTCCCTCGGAGCGGATATTCTTCCGGCTTCCATGGATATTTTAAGGGATTCTATCCGAACAGGGATGCTTCCTACGATCGATTCTACAAAGACTCTGGGCATAGTTTCTCTACCCGGTATGATGACCGGTCTTATCCTTGCGGGGGAATCCCCTCTGACAGCGATTCGGTTCCAGATTCTGGTATCCTTTATGTTGCTCTCTACGACGGCAATTTCCTCTTTTATGGCCTGTTTCCTTTCCTACCGGAAATTTTTTAATAAAAGAAAGCAGCTGATTTAACCGGTTTTCCTTTTCAGTTCCGCATTTGCCGGAGCCTGAGCGAAAACAGGGAAAAGGCCCTCGAGGGCCTTTTCCCTGTTTTCTTCGGTTTTTTCATTCTGGGATCTTTAAGACAATTCTGCAAACTCATATCCCTGTTTTCGAGTTTCCTCGATGAAACGGCCTAAAATTTCCGCGTTGTCTTTTGAAACAGCATGGAGAAGGTAAATTGCTCCATTATGAAGACCACCTATTATTTTTTGATAGGCTTTTTCAGCCCCTATCTGTTTTTTTGTATCCCAGTCGGCGTAGGCAAAGCTCCAAAAAATAGAACGGTATCCCAGACTTTGTGCCAGGGCAAGCGTTCTTTCTGAAAATTCACCCATCGGCGGTCGGAATAAAGTCATCGTACAGTTAAAATTATCCTTTACATACTCATGCATATTCTTAATTTCGTCAGAAGCTTTTGAAAAGCTCAGGGAAGGCATGGAAGGATGGGTATAGCTGTGATTTCCGACTGTATGCCCTTCCGAAATGATCCGTTTTACAAGATCGGCGTTTCTTTTCGCATAGTCATGGGTCACAAAGAATACGGCGTGTACTTTTTCCTGCTTAAGCGTATCCAGAATTTTTGGCGTGTACCCGTTTTCGTACCCTTCGTCAAAAGTGAGGTAAACTTTTTTCGTATTCTCTCCAATAAATACGGCCCCGTATTTTCCGTATTTTTCCTGAAACTGTACGCAGGATATCGGCCGGTTGTCTTTATCAACCTGTCTGCCCTGTCCCCATCCCTGCTTCGTATTATCCAGTCCTTCAATACTTTTTTGAAGGACGGAAGTAACTGGCCGGGAACTGGAACTTTTTATTTTGGATACGGCATCTTTCCCCGCATTGGCGGCAGCCGCTGATTTTTTCTCCGGTTCTTCTGAAGAGCTTTCCTCCCCTTTTTTGCACCCTGCCGGCAGGAGGATGAAGCAGAGGGTCAGAAAAACCGCAATTATTTTTTTCATTTTTTCACTTCCCGACTTTTATTATGGATAGAGAATACGCGATTATGCCGCCGCTTTTCTGACAAAAAAAGAGCCGCCTGTTTTTCAGGCGGCAGAATCTTGAAGATCAAAATTAAAGACTACATCCGATCATGGCAGGTGCGTGCGAGAACATCGAGCTGCTGTTCCCTTGTGAGATCGATAAATTTCACGGCGTACCCGGAAACACGGATGGTAAAGTTTGCATATTCCGGCTTTTCCGGGTGCTCCATCGCGTCTTTGAGTTTTTCGGTTCCGAATACGTTGACGTTAAGATGGTGAGCGCCGCGATCAAAATACCCGTCGAGAACGTGGGTAAGTGTTTCGCTCCGCTCTTCCTCCGTATGTCCGAGCGCCCCCGGATTTATCGTCTGCGTATTGGAAATACCGTCCAAAGCGTATTCGTAAGGCAGCTTCGCAACGGAATTAAGAGAAGCCAGAAGCCCGTTCTTTTCCGCACCGTAGGAAGGATTCGCGCCGGGAGACAGAGGCGTCCAGGCTTTTCTGCCATCCGGCAGGGTGCCGGTATTCTTGCCGTAAACGACATTGGATGTTATGGTAAGGATCGACGTCGTCGGCTCCGAATTACGATAAGTATGATACTTCCGGATCTTTTTCATAAATGTTTTCAGAAGCCATACAGCGATGCTGTCGGCGCGGTCATCATCATTTCCATAGCGCGGAAAATCGCCTTCGATTTTAAAGTCCACCGAAATGCCGTTTTGGTTCCGCACAGGAATAACCTTTGCATACTTTATCGCGGATAAAGAATCAACCACATGGGAAAAACCGGCTATGCCGGTCGCAAATGTTCTCCTTACGTCGGTATCGATCAGCGCCATTTCTGCCGCCTCATAATAATATTTGTCGTGCATGTACTGAATGAGGTTCAGAGTATTGACGTATAAGCCCGCGAGCCAGTCCATCATGACATCGTATTTTGACAGGACTTCATCATAGTTCAGCACTTCGGAGGTTATCGGCTTATAGGCGGGTCCAACCTGCTCCCCGGTCTTTTCATCCACACCGCCGTTAACTGCATACAGCAGACACTTGGCGAGATTTGCACGGGCTCCAAAAAACTGCATTTCCTTGCCGGTCTGTGTTGCGGATACACAGCAGCAGATGCTGTAGTCATCCCCCCAAATCGGGCGCATCACGTCGTCGTTTTCGTACTGGATGGAACTGGTTTTTACGGAAATAGAAGCCGCATACTTTTTATAGCTTTCCGGAAGCCTGGAAGAATACAAAACCGTCAGATTCGGTTCCGGCGCTGGTCCCATATTCTCAAGCGTATGCAGAAATCTGTAGTCGTTCCTGGTCACCATATGCCTTCCGTCCATTCCAATACCGGCGGTTTCCAGTGTGGCCCAGACGGGATCCCCGGAAAACAGCTGGTTATAGGAAGGAATACGGGCAAATTTCACCATCCGAAGTTTCAGTACCAACTGATCAATCAGTTCCTGGGCCTCTTTTTCGGTCAGCGTTCTTTCTTTCAGATCGCGTTCCATGTAGATATCCAGGAAGGTTGAGACGCGGCCAACACTCATTGCCGCACCGTTCTGACTCTTTATCGCCGCAAGATATCCAAAATAGAGCCACTGAACCGCTTCTTTCGCGTTATCTGCCGGTTTGGAAATATCAAATCCATACCCTGACGCCATATCTTTTATCTGTTTCAGGGCTTTAATTTGATCGGTAAGTTCTTCTCTCTGCCGAATAATGTCGTCCGTCATGATGCCGCAGCCGCAGTTTGCAAAATCGTCCTTCTTCTTCGCAATCAGATAGTCGATTCCATAAAGGGCAATTCTCCGGTAATCGCCTACAATTCTTCCCCGTCCGTAGGTATCCGGAAGACCGGTGATGATCTTATTATGACGCGCTTTTTTCATCTCCGGTGTGTAAGCATCAAAAACCGCCTGGTTATGGGTCTTGTGGTATTCGGTAAAAATCTTGTGCAGACTGGGGTCAGGGGTATAGCCATATGTCGTACATGCTTCCTCCGCCATCTTGATGCCGCCAAAGGGCATGAAAGCTCTTTTCAGCGGTTTGTCTGTCTGAAGACCCACAATCTTTTCCTGGCTTTTGCTTTCTTCATCAATATAAGCCGGTCCATACGCGGTAATGCCTGAGACAACTTTCGTCTCCATATCCAGCACTCCGTTTTTCTTTCTTTCCTGCTTTTGAAGATTCTGAATCTTTTCCCACAGGCGGCTGGTAGCTTCCGTCGGACCTTCCAGAAACTCCTGATCGCCGTTATACTGCGTATAATTATTTTGAATAAAATCCCTCACATTGACGTCGTCCGTCCAGTGCGTACCTTGAAAACCTCTCCACTCATGCTTCACAGCTCTGCCCCTTTCTAAAACTCATCTCTACTTCTTCTGTTTCCTTCATTAAATTTAACAGATATTAGAATCCTTTTCCTTGATCCTGATCAAAATTTGCGGTTTCTGATTTCGCTTTCAGAATTTACAGCCAGACAGTCCTCAAAGCAGAGATCTTGACGCCTTTGCAGCGGGATGACTGAATTTTTCGGAAGAATCCGCATAGTTCCTGTCTATGCGGTATATTGTCCGAGAACTAAAGTTGCTCTCGGCATTCTCGCTCTGAATCAGGCTTGCCCACTCAGGACTTTGAAAGCATGCCTCACGCTTTCCTCGTCAGGCGGCCGGATTCCTTTTAAGGTATAGGGAATTCCAAGCTTTTCCCACTTATATTCTCCCAAGGTGTGGTAAGGGAGCACTTCGATTTTTTGTACATTTCTGAGCGTGGAGATAAAATTTCCCGTCCTTTCAAGGGCTTTCTCATCATCCGTAACGCCCGGGACAAGGACATACCGGATCCAGATGGGCTTTCCTATTTCGGACAGGTATCGGAACATGTCAAGAATATTTTCATTCGGCCATCCCGTGAGTTTTTGATGCTCGACGGGATCGATATGCTTGATATCCATGAGGAGAAGATCCGTATACCGCATCAGTTCCTGAAATTTTTGAAAAAAAGGTTCTCTCCGCGTGAAGGGCTGGCCGGCAGTATCGATGGCGGTATTGATTTCACGCTTTTCTGCCTTTTGAAACAGATCCAAAAGAAAATCAGTCTGCAGGAGGGGTTCTCCTCCGCTGACCGTTATTCCGCCTTTTTTTCCCCAGTAGCCGCGGTATCGTTCCGCCTGATCCAGCAGCTCATCCGCCGTGCGTAAATCGCCGGAATTAAGATTCCACGTATCCGCATTGTGGCAGTACCGGCATCGCATCCGGCAGCCCTGCAAAAAAATAAGAAAACGGATCCCGGGACCGTCTACGGAACCGAAAGATTCGACAGAGTGTACCCGTCCCTTTACCATATAAAAGGCCTCCTCTCCCTGACCAAAGCATACGCCCGCTGCCGTTTTCTTTCCTTGATCCGAATCAAGTTACGCAGTCCTATTCATGCGTCCGTCATAGGAAGCCTGCCGCTCTCATCTTGAAAAGGGCGGCAGGCTCGGATAAATGATTGCTATTTTTTATGATGATCCGATTCATAGATTTTTCTCAGTCCATTTCGATCCGTGACAAGGATTTTCCCTTTCCCCAGCCGTTTGATAAGATGGGCTCGTTCAAACAGGCTGAGACTTCTGCTGACCGTTTCAGGCCTCAGACTGACGCTTGCCGCGATATCGTCCAGCTTCAATTCAACCGCTGGTCCGACACAGCGGATATCCCGGTCCAGTAAAAAGCCGGCCAGCCGAATCTTCGGACTTCGAATGGAAAGGAGCAGCGCCCTTTCATTCGCGTCCTTGAGACGGAGAGAAAGAAGGGAAATAAGATGCATTGCTACGGCTGGCTGATCCGCGAGGATTCTGATAAACTCGCTTTTTCTGATTTCACACAGGCAGACTTCCGTCAGGCACACCGCCGAATACGGAAACACGGCGTTTTCGAGAAAAAGATTTTCCCAGATGGCGTCTCCATCATGGATGATATCCAGAATATGTTCATTTCCATCGGCGTCATCTTTGCACAGCTTGATTTTTCCTCTGCGGATAATCAGAACGGATCTGACTTTTTCTCCCGCCAGGAAAAGGGGACTCCCTTTTTCTTTTGTTGCCTGCCTGGAATTTTCCAGAAGATCTTTCCATATCTCCTGCGGAAGTGCATGGAAGAGCGGAACATTTTCCGTACGCCATATTTTGGCCCTAGACTTATTCCATTCCGGTAAAGTCTGCCGCTGAACCGTTTTTCCCATCGCCTGCCCCTTTCTTGTCAGTCTTCTCAAAAGAGCTTTCCCGCTTCCCCAATATCATATCATAAAATTCCGAAAACCGGTGACAAAACTTTCTTTCTCAGGAAAGCCCTGCCTGATTTTCTGAAAGGGAAAGAAACTGCGCGGATACAGGAGGAGAACTGGATACCGGAAAAATTCCCCATAGCAATACCATGGTAGAGCTTTTTAAAGGGAACACCCGCCTCTGATAAAGCACGGCAGCCGTTTTCTCCGCTCTTGCCTTATGGAATCCGCCAAGACGAGGATTTAAAACTTCGGCGCTGTTATGGTTCCAAATTCAATGAGGTTAGCAAGTCCCAGCAAAGTCGGGTACCCGCCTTCTCTGCCAGAATACTGGTCCGACCGGTGTTTCCAGCTGCGAAAAGGCAGCCGGTATTCTTCCAATAAATCTTTTGGGGCAAGGCTTCTCTCTGGGAAGATGTGGCCTTTTCCATGCATTCGGTGCTTTCAAGCGGTTTTTTTGTCTTTTTCCTCTGTTTTTTCCCTCCTGACTTCATGTCACCAGACTTTCCTAACGACTACCGAAAGATTGAACTGGAATAAGTTGGGAATCAGACCAACTGCAAAGGTCTACCGGATGCAAAATTTTCTCCTGGAAAGACCCGGTTTTCATCGTCCCTTTTATGGTATAATTACTTTCAAAAGATCACTTTTGGGAGGGAAAAATATGAAAAATAAAAATGATGCCGCTCCGGTCCCCCCAATGGGATGGAACAGCTGGGACTGCTACGGCCCTTCGATCAACGAAGAACAGCTTCTGGGAAACGCCGCCTGGATGGCAAAGCATCTAAAGCCTTTCGGATGGAAATATGTGGTCTGCGACATCCAGTGGTATGAGCCGACAGCGGATTCTTATCAGTATCACAATTTTGTACCGCTTGCGATGGACGGCTATTCCCGGCTGATTCCGGCACCAAACCGTTTTCCTTCCGCACGAGGAGGGGCCGGGTTCCGTCCGATTGCGGACCAAATTCACAAAATGGGACTGAAATTTGGTATCCATATCATGCGCGGAATCCCCCGCCAGGCAGTCCACGCAGACACGCCGGTGAAAGGCGTCCGTTCCGGAGCGAGGAGCCTTGCTTCGCAGTTTTCCCTGTGCAAATGGAACGTCGACATGTATGGGGTCAACCCGGATGCGGAAGGAGCCCAGGCCTACTATGATTCCCTGTTTGAACTCTATGCGAGCTGGGGCGTTGATTTTGTCAAGGTTGACGATATCTGTAATACAAATTTTGATCCTCTGCACCCTTATAGCGCTGAGCGGGAAATCGAACTGATCCGACACGCAATCGATCATTGCGGAAGGGAAATCGTCCTCAGCCTTTCCCCGGGCCCTGCGGTAATTGAAAAGGCCTGGCACCTTTCCAGAAACGCCAACATGTGGCGAATTACGGACGATTTCTGGGACAACTGGGATTCTCTGAAGGCGATGTTCAGGCGTTGCGAAATATGGAGCACTCATGTCAGGCGCGGCTGCTGGCCGGACTGCGACATGCTGCCGCTCGGACGTCTTGCTCTCTGCTCAAAGGAAGGCGGCCGTCCCACAAATTTCACAAAGGACGAACAGAAAACGCTGATGACCCTCTGGTGCATATTCCGCTCTCCGCTGATGATGGGGGGAGAACTGCGGCTCTGTGACAACTGGACGCTTTCTCTTTTGACAAATCCGGAAGTTCTGCACCTTGAAACCGGATGCTTCGGCGCGGAACAGCTGGAACGCACAGAGAAGGAAGCCGTATGGGTCAGTACGGACCGCAGCGGAGGGAAAAACCTCGCCTTGTTTAACCTCTCCGAAAGGGAGATAAAAATTTCCGTGTCTCTGGAATCCCTGGGTCTTACCGGGAAAGCGGCTGTCCGCGATCTTTGGGCCAGAAAAGACATCGCACCTGCCGAATACTCCGTCCATGCCACGGTACCGGCGCACGGAGCAGTCCTGTACCGGATTTCCTCCCTTTCCTGAAGCTTTTTCCGAGGGCTTTTTAAAAGGAAGTTCCTGTAAAAAAGCTCTGCCAGATATAACTGCATAAATTCTATACTGAGTTTTGAAAAGGGGCAGAATCGTATGCTGGAAGATCTAAAAAAACGCGTCTGTGAAGCAAACCGGCAACTCCCAAAACTGGGACTGGTCGTATTTACATGGGGAAACGTTTCGGGCATTGACCGGGAAAAGGGCCTGTTTGTCATTAAACCGTCCGGCGTGCCATATGACGAACTGACACCGGAAAAAATGGTCGTAGTAAACTTAAAAGGTCAAAAGGTCGAAGGGAATTTAAGGCCTTCCTCCGATACGCCGACTCACTGTGAGCTTTATAACCATTTTTTGTCGATTGGCGGAATTGTGCACACCCATTCCCGCTGGGCGACAATCTGGGCTCAGGCCGGCCGTCAGATTCCCGCTTACGGAACAACGCACGCCGATTATTTTTATGGGCCAGTCCCGTGCACCAGAGCCATGACATCAGCGGAAATCCGGGGTAAATACGAAAAAGAGACGGGCAGAGTCATCGTGGAAACATTGAAAGGCAAAAATCCGGCGGATGTCCCTGCAGTCCTGGTCCGTTCCCATGGTCCATTTACCTGGGGAAAAGACTGCGCGGAAGCCGTCTATCACGCGGCAGTCCTCGAAGAAGTCGCAATGATGGCCTGGCATACGGAAGCAATCGCTAAGGCACCTTCCCATCCGATGCAGCAGGAACTTCTGGACAAGCACTTTTTAAGAAAACACGGGGCAAACGCCTATTATGGACAGACAAAATAAAGAGAGGTTTCCCCTGATGCCGCGGGAATCTCTGCCGCTACTCCGGAACCTTAATCAGAAGATTCCGTCCCTTTCCTCCGGTTTAGAAAACAGGTGACTGCGCGGAAATTTCTTGCATTTCTATTTTAACCATGATATACTGTTAATGTATGTTTCGGCTTTGATAGTGAGGTGACAGGAATGAAAGAAAAGATCCATCCACAGTACAGAGAAACTACTATCACATGCGCATGCGGCAATGTGATTCATACAAGATCCACCAAGCAGAACATCCAAAATGCCATCCGTTCTTTACCGGCAAGCAGAAACTGGTGGACACAAGCGGTCGGGTCGACAAGTTCCGGAAACGCTATGGCCTGGACAAATAGTCCAGACTTTGCAGCCAGATGGGGCGGCGCTGGTGACGGCGCCGCCCCATCTTTCCCGGAGGAGACGTCGATGGAAGATTTCAGAACGGTCCAGAAAGAGGCCCGGGCAGGTTTTGTGGAGCGGAAGTCCCGCTTTATCGGATCTGCAAAATCTGTCGCTGGAGAAGAAGAAGCGTCGGATTTTATCCATTCTGTCCGAGTGAAAAATCGGGAAGCGAGTCACAATGTCTTCGCCTATCTCCTTCATGAGAAGAAGACCGCGCGGTGTTCCGATGACGGGGAACCTCAGGGCACGGGAGGAATTCCGGTTCTAAACGTGATTCAAAGGGCTGACGTGACGGACACGGTTGTCGTCGTTACCCGCTATTTTGGCGGGATTCTTCTGGGATCCGGCGGTCTGATACGGGCTTATTCCCGTGCCGCGTCCCTGGCGCTCGCGGCAGCGGGAACCGTGTGGATGCGGGACTGCTTTTCCGCCTTCCTCCGGTGCGGGTATTCCGAGTACGGGGCCATACGGGCGCTGATTGCGAAACACGGGGGCGTCGTGGAAAAGGTTTCCTACGGCGCGGAAGTGGAAATTTCGTTCCATATTCCCTGCAGGGCTGCGAACGCTTTCCAGGCCGAACTTCTGGAAAGGACTTCCGGATCCTGCCGGGTGGAAATAAAAAAAAGATGTTTTTATAAATTCCCGTAAAATTTTCGGCTTTTTAAAGGGATTTCGGCAATGTTCCGCGTATATCTATTCTAGAGAGGAAGGAAAATGAGGAATGGACGATGACAATTCGGGAACGCACCGAGATGCTGGAAGAAAAAATTCTGTCACCGTATGCTTCCCTTTCGAAAAATACGCGCGGCAGAAAAGTTCCGGAAGAAGACTGCAGCATGCGAACGCCCTATCAGCGCGACAGGGATCGCATCATTCACTGCAAGGCTTTCCGGAGACTGAAGCATAAGACTCAGGTATTTCTTTCCCCGGAGGGAGATCATTACAGAACCCGGCTGACCCATACCTTGGAGGTAGCGCAGATTGCACGCACCATTGCGCGTTCTCTCATGCTGAACGAGGATCTGACCGAAGCGATTTCGCTGGCTCATGATCTCGGGCATACCCCGTTCGGACACGCGGGGGAACACGCCTTAAACGAACTGGTTCCCGGGGGATTCCGCCATTACGAGCAGAGTGTGCGCGTTGTGGATGTGCTGGAAAACGACGGCCGCGGCCTCAACCTGACGGAAGAGGTGCGGAACGGCATTCTCTGTCACACGACAGGACAGGAGGCGTTTACTGCCGAAGGCCGGATTGTCCGGGTTGCCGATCGCATCGCCTATCTGAATCACGATATTGACGATGCGGAAAGGGCGGGAGTCCTGAGCGAAGAAGACCTGCCGGAAAGCATCGCCGGTGTGCTCGGCCACAGCAAGTCAAAGCGGATCGACACGCTGGTGCGTTCCGTCGTGCGCAACAGCGCAGACGGACAGATGCGGATGGACCCCGAAATTCGGAAAGCATTTGATGAACTGGCCTCTTTTATGGATGTTCACGTTTACCGCAACCCATACGCAAAATCGGAGGAAACGAAAGTGCCCCGGCTGATAGGCGCCCTTTACGACTACCTGCAGAAGCCGGAGAACCTTCCCGCAGACATGCAGACGATAGCAAAACGGGATGGATGCTCCCGCGCCGCATGCGATTATATTGCGGGAATGACGGATCATTATGCGGTCCAGCTTTTCGAGTCCATTTATATTCCGAAATCATGGAAACTCTGACGGCAATTTTGTCGATCGGGCAGAAAGAAGGAGGGACACCCCAGTGCCTCTGCCGGAAGAATTCATTCAGGAATTAAAGGACAGGAGCGATATTGTAGAAATTGCGTCTGCCTATGTGCACCTGAAGCGGAGCGGGAAAAACATGGTGGGGCTGTGTCCTTTCCATAGTGAAAAGACGCCTTCCTTCACCGTTTATCCGGAGAACGGGTCGTTCTACTGCTTTGGCTGCGGAGCGGGGGGCGATGTCATCACTTTTATCCGCCGCATTGAGAACCTGGACTACATGGAGTCCATTCGATTTCTGGCCCAGCGCGCCGGGATGACAGTTCCCGAAAACCGCGTAGATGACGGTCTGTCCAGGCTTCGGACTCGGATTCTCGCGATGAATCGTGAAACCGCGCGTTTCTACTACGCTGTTCTCCAGTCGCCGGCCGGAGAATCCGGCCGGGCTTATTTTGAAAAACGTGCTCTCCGGCCTGAAACCATCCGGCATTTCGGGCTCGGCTTTTCGCCGGCCGATCGATTTGCCCTTGTCGATTATCTGGAACGCAAAGGTTTTACGCAGGAGGAAATGGTGCTTGCAAACCTCGCCTATAAAAGCGAGAGAGGAAAGGCTATCGGCCGCTTTTACGGCCGGGTGATGTTTCCCATTATCGATCTGCGCGGGAACGTGGTCGCTTTCGGCGGAAGGACACTGGGGGATGACAAGCCCAAATATCTCAATACCTCCGAGACACCGGTATTCAGCAAACGGGACATGCTGTTTGCCCTGAATTTCGCAAAGAACGGAAACCGCAGGAGGCTTATTCTCTGCGAGGGATATATGGACGTTATCACAATGCACCAGGCCGGTTTCACCGAAGCCGTCGCTACGCTCGGCACATCGCTGACGCCGTCTCAGGCGCGTCTCATGTCACGCTACGCGGAAGAGGTCGTCGTATCCTATGACGGCGACGAAGCGGGGCAGAAAGCCACATGGAGGGCAATTCCAATCCTCCGGGGGACCGGCCTCTCGGTCCGGGTTCTTACCGTCGAGGGCGGAAAGGATCCGGATGAATACATAAAGGCATACGGTCCCGTCCGTTTCCGGCAGATGCTGGAGACATGCGGAAACGATGTGGAATACCGCCTTGGAAAAGCAAAAACAGGCTGCAATCTGCAGACGGCAGAGGGACGCGTCGCCTATCTGCGCGGCGCTCTGGAGATCCTTTCATCCCTAGAAAACCCGGTCGAACGCGAAGTCTACGCGGGAAAGGTCGCGGGGGAAACCGGAGTGGAAACCTCCACTCTGCTCCAGCAGGCAGAAGAGGGAAGCAAAAAGTTTGCAGGAATCCGGAGAAAAAGAGAACTTCGCTCCGTCCGGCGTGAGTCGGCAGGTTTGGAAAACCGTGTAAACACGGATAAGCGGAAATTTCTCCGGGCTTCCAGCGCGGAAGAAGCGCTGATAGCCTATCTGATGAAAAATCCAGCCGACGCCGGATGGATTGGAAAAGCCCTGCCGCCGGAAAAATTCGTCACGGAATTCAACCGCCGTGTATATGAGAGAATTATG
>ENA-UOOI01002123-UOOI01002123.1-fermentation-metagenome-genome-assembly--contig:-NODE-2123-length-18171-cov-104.078715_pt1 | contig 18171 bp, 16 predicted proteins | sample MGYA00245779_ERZ724027 | MGnify/ENA primary metagenome ERZ724027 (study PRJEB28704, sample SAMN03018318) | fermentation metagenome | biome: anthropogenic terrestrial biome; feature: soil...
ATGTATAAAGTTATTTTAAATGGAAAAAATATAGGATAGCTGTTTTTAAGCTATTATGCATTTAAGGAAGGTTTAAAATGGAAAATAATTATGGGAACCTTATTATAATTGGCGGAGCAGAAGATAAGACTGACAGAAGGGATATATTAAATGAAATAATAAAAAAAATACATGGAGCAGAAGGTGATATAGCTATTTTAACAATTGCTACCTCCTATCCAAAAGAGGTTGGCTTTGTGTATCTTAAAGCTTTTAAAGAAATTGGATTTGAAAGGGTAAGGGTAATAGATATAAGGAGTAGAGAAGAGGCAAATGAGGATTCTATCATTTATGAAATTGAAAAAGCTGGATGTATTTTTTTTACTGGAGGAGATCAGCTTAAAATTACAAGTATTATAGGAGGTACTAAATTATATGAGGCTGTAAAACGTGCTTTTTTAGAGGGAAAACTTATTGCTGGAACAAGTGCAGGTGCCTCTTGTATTTGTACTACTATGATGGTTTCAGGAGTTGAAGAAATTTCTCCGACAAAATGTAAGATTAAAATGGCCCCCGGTCTTGATATCATAAAAGGAGCCATTATTGATCAGCATTTTTCTCAAAGGGGAAGGATTGGAAGGCTTTTAAATGCAGTAGCCCATAATCCTGAAATTATAGGCATTGGCATTGATGAAGATACTGCCATAGTATTTGAAGGGACGCCGCAGTTTAGAGTGATTGGCAGTGGTGCTGTAACTGTAGTTGATGGAAAGGATATAAGCTTTTCCGATATATCAGATATTGAAAATGATGAAAAAATTACAATATTTAATTCAAGGGTACATATCCTCCCACAAAACTACGGTTTTGATTTAAAAGAAAGGAAACCACTGAAAAAGATTTTACATGAGGTGGAAAAAGATGAAGCTGATAGATAAAAGAATATATATAGGACCAAATATTTACAGCTATAGTAAATGTATGAGGCTTACTGTAAGCCTTGAAGAAGGAGAAAATATAGCTACGAAGGATATAGGAGGTTTTAATGAAAGACTTTTGAAATCATTTGAAGGGTTAAGCAGGCACTGCTGCTGCCTTGGGTATGAAGGAGGGTTTAAAGACAGATTAAAGGAAGGCACTTATCTCCCGCATGTTCTTGAACACGTAATAATTGAGATGCAAAATATGCTTGGCTTTAACGAGGTTAAGTATGGCAAGGCAAGGGTGGTAAATGATAATATTTATTATGTCATTTATCAGTATGAGCTTGAAGAAGCTGGAGGTCTTTGCGGAGAGTATGCGATGGAATGTTTAAACAGTTTTATAAAGGGTGAGGACTTTGATATAAATAAGGTTATGTCACAAATTGAGAAAGAAATTTCAGATATAAGGCTTGGACCCAGTACATTAAGTATATATAAGGAAGCAAAAAAGAGAGGAATTCCTGTAAGACGTCTTGGAAATGGCAGTATGCTCCAGCTTGGATATGGCAGCAAGCAGCAAATTACAGAGGCAACATTAACTAAATTTACAAGCTGTATTGCTGTGGACATCGCCTGCAATAAAGCATTTACAAAGGATATACTTTCAAAAGCTTCAATTCCTGTGGCAAGGGGAGGCTTAGCAAAGAACTTTGAGGAGGCTGCTAAAATTGCAGAAGAGATATCATATCCTGTAGTTGTAAAACCTGTAGACGGCAATCAGGGCAAAGGGGTATCGGTAAATATTAAAAACGAAGATGAGCTTTTATTTGCCTACAAGTTTGCTTCTGATTACAATCCAAATGTTATTGTTGAAAAGTATATATGTGGAAGGGATTATAGAGTTCTTGTAATAGATAAAAAAGTTGCAGCAGTGGCGCTTAGGATGACACCATGTGTATTTGGAGATGGAATTCACACAATTGGAGAGCTTATAGAAATAGAAAATAAAAGTCCGCTAAGAGGCTTTGACCATGAGAAACCTCTTACAAAAATAAAAGTGGATAATATTGTACTTAATTATTTAAAAAATAATAATATGAGCTTAAATTATATCCCAAAACTTCATGAAAAAGTAATTTTAAGATTTAATGCTAACCTTTCTACTGGTGGGGTGGCTAAAGACTGTACAGATATTATCCATCCTGACAATATGGAAGCAGCTATAAAATCAGCAGAAGCAGTGGGGCTTGATGTTGCAGGCGTTGATATTTGCACAGGGGATATTTCAAAGTCTATTTATGAAGATAAAGGGGTGGTATTGGAGGTCAATGCTGCTCCGGGAATAAGAATGCATCTCTACCCTTCACTTGGAAGAGGAAGGAATGTAGCTTCAAGCATTGTGGATTATATTTTTAAAGATAAAAAGGATTATTCAATTCCTGTGGTGTCAATTACTGGTACTAACGGCAAAACTACAACAACAAGAATGGTTGGGCATATTTTATCCCTTTCAGAGAAATGTGTAGGCATGGCAACCACAGGAGGAATATATATAAATGGCAGGCTCACCCAAAAGGGTGATACTACAGGGCCAGACAGTGCAGCTGCAGTGCTTTCTAATAAGGATGTTGAAGTGGCTGTTCTTGAAACGGCAAGGGGCGGGATATTAAGAAAAGGTCTTGGATATGATAAGGCTGATGTGGGTTTAATTACAAATATTTCTGAGGATCATCTTGGTATAGATGGCATAAACACTTTAGAGGAGCTTATTAATGTTAAATCCCTTGTACTTGAAACTGTAAAGGATAATGGCTATGCAGTGATTAATGCAGATGAATCCTATGCTAATAAGCTGTCCGAAAAAGTAAAATCAAATATTATATATTTTTCAATGCAGAGTGATAATCTTATAATTAAAAAACATATGCTTGACGGGGGAAAAGCAGTTTTTATAAAGGATGGCTATATCTGCATAGGCGATTGCGATAATGTAAAGCCTCTTTTAGCCATTAAAGATATACCATCGACTTTAAACAGCATTTTAAATTATAACGTACAAAATGCAATAGCTGCAGTTTGCATCTCTATTGCTTTAAATGTTGATGAAAAGATTATAGTAAAAGGTCTTAAAACCTTTTATCAGGATGAAAAGCAAAACCCAGGAAGATTTAATATATATGATTTTGAAAGGTTTAAAGTAGTTGTCGATTATGGACATAATATTGATGCATATAATGAGGTTATAACCTCATTAAAAAAGCTTGATGCTAAAAGGCTTGTAGGTGTAATTGGTGTTCCTGGGGATAGAATGGATGACAGTATAATCAAAATAGGGGAGATATGCGGTAAGGCTTTTGATTACATTTATATTAAGGAGGACGTGGACAAAAGAGGAAAAAGAGAAGGAGAGGTAGTAAAGCTTCTTGAAAATGGAGTAAAGCTTTCAGGAAAATCTAAGGAAAATTACGATACTATTTTGAATGAAGGTGAAGCTTTCAAAAAAGCATTAACGCATGCTCAGGACGGAGATATAATATCAGTATTTTTTGAAGACTATGATTTGATAATGAAAACTCTCGAGGAGTTTAAAAAAGCAAATAAAAATAACAAACAAAACTGCAAGGCAGTTTAAAATTTGAGGCTCTCACTTATTTTTTTCTATAAGTGGGAGCTTTATTTTTTTGCTTTTTGTGGCAAATTTTTTTAAAATTGAGAATGGAGAATTAATTGGTAGGGAGCGGTCTTGACCGTTCCGTCCCACCAAATTCAGATTGTCCTGCAAATACCACAGAATAGAATTGCTGCTGGGTGTTGGCACCGTTTCGCCCCCTAAATTTCGATCATTGCCCAGCGGAACGGTCAAGACCATTCCCTACCAATGATTATACTATTCGTAATTCGCATTTTTCTTTAATTACGAATTCTAACTGTTTTCTGCTTAATATTTGAATATTTTGAAGGTTTGATTTATAATATATAGCACACCAAAAAATAAGGAGGGGTTTTATGGAAATTATCAATTTAAAATGCCCTGCTAAGATAAATTTGTCTTTGGATGTGGTTGGTGAAAGACGAGATGGGTATCATCTGCTGAGAACGATAATGCAAAGTGTTTCATTATATGATGAGGTGGAAATCAAAAAAAACAAAAGTGGAATAAATATAAAATGTGATATAAAGGATATACCAATAGATGAGAAAAATACAGCATATAAAGCAGCAAAGTTAATGATAGATAAATTTTCACTAAACTTTGGATTTGATATTTCTATACATAAAAATATCCCTCATGCCGCAGGTCTTGCAGGGGGAAGTGCAGATGCTGCAGGGGTTATAAAAGGAATATCAAAGCTAATGAATTTAAATTTAAACCTTGATGATATGAAAAGCATTGGGCTAAAAATAGGAGCAGATGTACCTTACTGTCTTACCGGCGGTACTGCATTATCTGAGGGTATAGGAGAAATTATAACTCCTTTAAAGGAAATACCATTAACTTATCTTGTTATTGCAAAGCCTGATTTATGTGTATCCACTATGGAGGTTTTTAAAAAACTCAGGATGGATGAAATACCAAAGCATCCGGATACTGATAAGCTGATTAAATATATAGAAAATGGAAATATTAAATTATTAAGTGAGGACATGGTTAATGTACTTGAGACGGTTACAATAAAAGAGTATCCTATTATTTTTGAAATTAAAAAAATAATGAGGGACTTTGATGCACTAGGCAGTATAATGTCCGGAAGTGGTCCTTCAGTTTTTGGAGTATTTGACGATATGCCCCTTGCTGAAAAGTGCTACCATAGGCTTAGAGATTATCTTAAAGATGTATTTCTTGTATCCTCAGTGAGTCGAGAATACTTGCAGGCAATTTGAACGCTTTATGCGTTCTTTTTTTTTGTGCATAAATTTCATGCTTTTTGCAAAAATTATCATACATGGAGATGATTATATGATAATTTTAAAATTTATAAATAAATATTTTGATATTCGAGTTTTTGCTCTTTTTCTTGTAACCAGCTTCATTCTTATATTTATAGATGCCAAGGATTATAAAAAATTAAATATGGCAAAGGAAGAAAGGTTTTCTAAAGTAGCGGGCTATATTTATGCGGTATTAGCAGTAGTACTTTATGGCATTTCTAAATTTGTTTAGGTATGAGGTGATTAAATGTTTTCAAATGTAAAAAAAGACATAATGTTTGAAAGGCACTTTGAAAGTAAAACTAATTTAAGTAAAAAATTAGATGATAATATAAAGTTTATAAAAAGTATTTTTGAAGGCTCTAATGATATTGTTTACAGAGAATTTAAAATAGGGGGATTAGATGGAAGAAGAGCTTTTTTGTTTTATGTTGATGGAATGGCTGATAAAATACTTCTCGATAATTTTGTAATAACTCCTCTTATGCTTACTGCGAGAATTGTAAAACCTGATTATGAAGAAATAAAAAACAGATTATTAGAAGCAGCACAGTTTACTGCTATATCTTCATCTGATTTTAAAGAAATAAAAACTGTAGAAGAAGCTATAATAGCAGCTTTATCTGGGGATAGCACACTTATTATTGATGAATCAGACAGCGCTTTTGTTATTGCGTCCAGGGCATGGCCTACAAGAGGTATAAGTGAGCCATCTTCAGAAACAGTTATAAGGGGTTCAAGGGATGGGTTTACTGAAACCATGAGGATGAATACTGCTCTTGTAAGAAGGAGAATAAGGGATCCTAGATTTAAAGTATGCCAAAAGCATATAGGAGTACGTTCTAAAACAGATATAGCAATTATGTACATAGATGATATTGTAGATAAAAGAATTTTGGATGAATTAAATAAAAGGCTTGATAATATCAACATTGATTCTGTTATAGATAGTGGTTATATTCAGCAGTTTATAGAGGATAGGGCTTTTACGTTTTTACCAGAAGTTCAAGCTACAGAAAGACCGGATACAGTTGCTGCTTCAATTTATGAAGGAAGGGTTGCCATACTTGTAGATAATTCTCCCCAAGCGCTTATAATTCCTGTTACTATTCAATCTTTTTTACAATCACCGGAAGATTATTATACGAAGCCAATTATAGCAACTTTTACAAGAATATTAAGGTCTTTTGCAGCCATTATTTCAGTTATTGCACCTGCTTTTTATATTGCTGTAACTTCTTATCACCAAGATATGATTCCAAACAAACTTGCTATTTCCATTGCTGCCAGCAGGGAGGGGGTACCTTTTCCTGCATATATGGAAACCCTTATTATGATTATTATATTAGAGCTACTTCTTGAAGCAGGCATAAGACTTCCAAGGCCTATAGGCTCCACTATTGGTATAGTAGGAGGCCTCATTATAGGTCAGGCAGCAGTGTCTGCAGGCATTGTAAGCCCCATAATGATTATTGTGGTTGCATTTACGGCGGTAGCATCCTTTGCAATTCCTAATTACGAATTTGCAGCTTCAGCAAGGATAATGAGACTTATTTTTATGCTTGGAGCATCCATATTTGGGCTTTATGGAATTATGCTTGTTTTTATAGGGATAATGATTCATATGGTCAATTTAAAAAGTTTTGGAGTGCCTTACTTAGCTCCTTTTGCACCTTTTGAAAAAGAAGATATGAAGGATTCACTCTTTTATAGAGGCCCTTGGAAAAGCATGAGAAAAAGACCTATTCAGTTAAATCCTAATGATTTAATAAGGCAGGGGAAAAAATAATGATAAGCGATAATGATAAGATTTCAAATTATCAACTTAATATATTTGTCATTTTAACTATTATTGAAATTGGAATGGCTGCCTTACCTGCTATTTTAGTAAAGGAAGTTAAAAGCGATGCATGGATTTTATCCATAATTACAGGATTAGTAAATATACCATTTTTATATATAGTTTCAAAAGCAGCTCAAAAAACCAGCACTCAAGGATTTGTTGGATGTCTTAAAAGTCTTTTTGGGAAGGCAGCAGGTACAATTTTAGCTATCCCTGTACTTGTATATTTTCTTTTTATGGTTGGGCTTGAGTCGAGATTATTTGGAGAAACTGTAAAGATGTATTTCCTTCAAAGAACTCCAATAGAATTTATTGTTATGCCAATTATAATAGAAGCAGTTTTTCTTGCAAAGGGCGGAATAGAAGTTATAGGAAGATTTTTTGAAGCAGTATTTTTCCCTATAGTTTTAATAAACGTACTTTTAATATTAATTGCAATTCCCAAAAATGATTTTACAAATTTGCTTCCAGTTTTTTCGGCAGATATTAAAGAATACTTTTCTGCTATCATTGCTGGTTCTAATTCCTTTTTTGGTTATGAACTTTTATTAATAATTTCTCCTTATATAAAGGAGCCTAAAAAGATGTTTAAGACCTCAACTAAAGCACTGCTTATAGTAACGGGGTTTTATACAATAGCTGTAATATTAAATTTAGGTAAATTTGGAGTTGAAGAAACAAAGTCTCTTATGTTTCCTGTGATTGCACTTGCAAAGGCTATTGATGTTCCAGGTTCTATTTTTGAAAGAGCAGAAGGAATATTAATGGCTGTTTGGGTTTTGCATGTATTTACAACCATGGCTATGATTACCTATCTTTATTCTGTTGTAGGGGCTGAAATAATAGGCCATAAGGGTATAAAGCACATTGCAACTTTATATATACCAGTTGTTTATTTATTTGGACTTTTAGGGGATAATGTGGCTCAGGTTTTCAAAAATATCAATATGGTAGGTGCTACCTTAGGAATATACACAGTTATAATACTGCCTTTACTCATATTAATAGCTTCCTATATCAAAAACAAAGGGGGAAGTAAGGGATGAAAAAAAAGGTATTTATAGTACTCTTAGTATTTATAATGATTTTTTCATCAGGATGCTGGGATAGAGTTGAGATAGAGGAAAACGCTTTTGTTTTTGGAATAGCTTTAGATGTTAATAAGGAAAGAACTGAAAAGGAGGATATTGAGAAAGGAGAAATAAAACCTTTTTACGAAAGCGATAAAGGTGCAATAAGAACAATATTTACAGTTCCAATACCATCAAAAATGAAAGAGGCTGGAGAGGATGCTTTTGAAAGTATTGAAGCAAGTGGGGAAAATATTCCAAGCTGTATGAGGGTTATTGAAAGAAAAATCAATAAAATAATATATTTAGGACAAACAAAGATGTGCGTATTTACTATAGATATGCTAAATAATAAGCAGTATTTTATGGATGCAGTTGATTTTCTTGAAAGAGATCCTGAAAGAAATAGGAATATGAAAGTAGCTGCAGTAAATGGAAGTATAGATGATTATATTAAAGTGAAGCATTATCTTGATAATAATCTTGCATCATATATATCTGGTATTTTTCAAGTCGGAAGTAAAGAGTGCTGCATAATATCTGAAGACTTAACGGAGCTTGAAGGTACCTTAAGATCATCAAAAGGCAATGCTGTGATGCCATGTATAAAAATTACTGATGGAAAGGCAGAAGTTAGAGATTTAGCTTTAATAAAGGACTATGAGTTTTATCAAATGGTTGATCAGAAATATTTAAGAGGATTCAGTATAATATCCAATAAACTTAAAAAAGCAAGAAAGCTTGTTAAATATGATGATACTATTATTCCATTTTATATAACAGGTGTAAAGACAACAGTACATTTAGAGGATAAGGAAAATTTAAAATATAAGGTGACTGTAAAAGTAGAAGGGGATATTGAAAGCTTTATACTTGATGAGGAAATATCAAAGGAGGGTAAAATAGAAGAAATAAAAAGCAATTTAGCAAAATCTCTTACAATGGAGCTGAGCGAAGTTATGGATTATTTTCAAAATAGCATTGGTATAGATTATTTAAAAATTGGGGAATATACAAAAAAATATCACAACAAGATATATGAAAAATATGAAGACAACTGGGACGAAGCCTTTAAAAAAGCACAGTTTGATTTTGATGTTAATGTAGAAATAAGAAGGATTGGAACAATAAGATAATGAAAATTTAATTTTGTGTTTAAAAAAGATAATAATGGAAATACTTTAAAAAGGTAGTTTAAAGTAACTTATGAAAAATTATAAACAGGGGGAAGATGTATGAGGAAAAAGATTATATTTTTAATTTGCTCTATTATGATTATTTCTATATTGATGTACATGAATATAACAAAAGAAAAGGGAGATGTAGCAAGTAAAATAATTAGATTTCACTGTGTAGCTAACAGCGATTCTTCGGATGATCAAAGGGTTAAACTCAAAGTCAGGGATGCAGTTTTAAATGATATGGGAAATAAACTTCAAGATATTAAAACAAGAGAAGAATCTTTAACAATAATTGAAAACAGCTTACCTGAAATAGAAAGCACTGCAAATGATATCCTATTAAAGGAAGGCAAGAATTACAAGGCAAAGGCATATTTAGGGAAGTTCAATTTTCCTGTGAAAAATTACAGTGATATTACTTTGCCCTCGGGAGAGTACACAGCACTTAGGATTGTACTTGGTGATGGCAATGGGAAAAATTGGTGGTGCGTAATGTTTCCGCCGTTGTGCTTTATTGACATTACAAGGGGGTTAACTGATGAGGAAACAGATATGCGTCTTAATGAGGTTTTAACAAAAAAGGAAACAGACTCTATAACTACAGCTAACAGTGAAAATAAAGAAGGCAATGCTTATAAAAGTGAGCTGAATAAAGAAATTAAAAATAACAATTTAAGTGATGCAAAGAATGAAGATAAAAATGCTGCAAATGAAAAACATACTGGAAAGGCAAGGTTGGAACCTTCTGTAGAGTTTAGATTTAAGACTGTTGATACCATTAAAAATGCATACAGCAAATTAAAACTTTTAATAGGGCCAAAGCCTTCCATTAAAGCATTCTAGTATTTCTTATCGCAGCGGTGGATTAAATCTAAATTACGAATAAAGATTGTTAAAAAAACCTGTATTAATCACAGGTTTTTTTGTACTTCATAAGCAGCTTGCAAATATCCTCTACAGCATTGGGTTTTGCTTTTTCCTTTTCAATTTCCTTCATACTATTTAGTTTATTTTTATTTTTCATAAGGCAATTTACTATAGATACTATATTAGAACTTTTTCTAATCCTTACTGCCATTCCATTATTTAATAGATAATTTGAATTTCTTTCCTCCTGACCTGGAATTGCTGAAGTTATTATTATTGGTATATTTTTAATTAGGGCTTCAGCTATTGTAAGTCCGCCTGGTTTTGTTATAAGAATATCGCTTGCAGACATTAAAAGATTAACATTATCTGTGTATTCATATATCAAGATTTTTTTATTAGATGATGACTTAATTTTTTCAAGCTGATTTTTAAGCTTATTATTCAATCCTGTGCAGACAATTATCTGAACATTCAAAGAGCTGAAGGCAATCTTTTCAAATATGGATTTGATATTCCCCATTCCAAGACCTCCGCCCATAATAAGAACTATTGCTGCATCTTCATCTAATTTTAGTTCTTTTCTTGCTTTAATTTTATCTATAGGTTTTAAAAATTCTTCAGAAATTGGTATTCCATAAGGGTAGATTATATCTTTACTTATACCTTTTTGAGTTAAATCATTAATAAAATCTTCATTTGGAATAATATACATATCCACATTATCATAAAGCCAAAGAGTATGAGGTGCATAATCTGTAATAATAGTGCAAAGAGGTATGTTTATTTTGCTTTTTTCCTTTAGTATGGAAATCATTTCGAGAGGAAAGGGATGAGTACATATAATCACATCAGGTTTTACATTATTTATCACTTTTTTTAGTTTTACAGACAATAGAGTGTTTAATTTATTTGTAAATACGGTAATTCCATTTTTATATTCGCTGTAATAATAAAGTTTATCGTATATTATTGGTTTTTTAGATAATGCTATAAGATAACTTCCTATAACTATTTTATCAAAGCTTGGGCCTATATATTTTAATGCATCAATTATTATCACTTTCACATTGCTGTAGTGTTTTTCAAAGTAGCTTTTTATTGTTTCAGATGCCTTATTGTGACCTTTTCCCGCTGAAACAGAGAAAATTAAAATCGTCAAGATGAATCACCTCTTACTATAATACATTTTTAGTATGTGCAAAAATATTATTTTAAAAGATTATGTTCAAATGAAGCACTTAATATATAGCTTATCCACAATAGATATAAAAAAAACAGGGAGGATTACGAGCCACTCACTTTTCTGCTTTTTTATGTATAAAAAAATTTTTTTTAGCAAAAAATAGTTATAAAGATTCTTGGCATTTATCTGTACTCTTTAGTTATGGCATATATAGGAATATAAAATTTAATATATGCCTTGAATAAGAGATTATGCTATCGTTAATTGACGGTTTCAATTTATTGAGGGGAGTGAATATGATTTGAAAAAAAGAGCAGTGCTTGCCGTTATAGTTACTTTTATTGTTGTAGGTTCTACTACCTTTGGATTCTTAATGTATTTAGACAGAAGAGATTACAGGATATTTCTTGAAAATCAATACTCGAGAAATTTGTACAGTGTCATATCAGATGTTGAAGGCCTCAATGCTTCTCTTTCAAAGATATCAGTTACTAAAGCTCCGGAGCAAAGCCTTCTTATTTTTGGGGAGATATGGAGGCAGGCAGCAGATGCCCAGGAGAAAATTAACACTATGCCTGTAGTTCATCCTGCTGTTTCCCAAACCAGTAAGTTCCTATCCCAGGTGTCTGATTTTTCATATGCCCTTTTAAGAAACAATAATAAAGGGCAGGAAATATCACAAGATGATTATAAAACTATTGAAACCCTCAAAGCAAGTTCAGGAAACCTCAGTAGTGGGCTTCATGATCTTCAAAAATCTATTCAGGAAGGAAATATTGACTGGGGCGAAATTAAGAGCAGAGGCAGCAGGATTTTTAGCCAGGCTCAAAAGACTACTGCAGATGTTAAATTCCAAGCCATTTCTAAGGATCTGCAGCAAGTTCCATCCCTGACTTATGATGGACCCTTCTCTGAAACCATGATGTCTATAAAACCCAAAGTTCTTTCAGAGAAGGAAATAAGTGCTGATGAAGCAAAAAATGCTGCAATAAATTATATTGGAAAGGATAAAGTTGAAAGGATTGAGGTTTATAGTGATAAATTAGCTGAAAAAATACCTGCTTATGGGTTTAGTGTAAATTTAAAAGGAAGAAAGGACAGTATAAATATAGATATCAGTAAAAATGGCGGAAAGATTGTTTACCTTATTGATAACAGGGATGTGGCTTTGGCAAAGATTGAAGTTAAGGATGCAGTAGCTAAAGGAATAAAGTATTTGGAAAGCAGCGGGTATAAGTCAATGATTCCTACATATACATTAAGATATGATAATGTGGCTATTGTAAATTATGTTTATGTTCAAAATAAGGTATTGATTTATCCAGATCAAATTAAGCTTAAGATAGCGTTGGATAATGGTGAAATAGTAGGAGTTGAATCACAAAAGTATTTGATTTCGCATACTGAAAGAAAAATTGAGGAGCCAAATATAAGCCTTGATGAGGCCAGAGGGAAAATTAACTCGAGAATAAAGATTAAAAATGTGAGATTTGCAATTATCCCTGCAGATACTACAAAAGAAGTTTTCTGTTATGAATTTTATGGGAATTATAATAATGAAAAGTTTATTGTGTATATTAATGCCATTGATGGCACTCAGGAAAGAATATTAAAGCTTATAGATACACCCAATGGTCAACTTTCTATGTAACATTTACTACATATAATTATTTAAAATTAGGAGAAGATATTAATATAGACCGCTGAATATAAAGAATATAGAGTAGGCGTTCTATAGAAACATTTTTAAAATTAAAAATTTCTTTTACTTTAATTTTGCTGCATCGCCCCAATTTTAAAAAAACCTTTTAAATTAATAAAAAACTCCTTTGAATGATCAAAATTTGGTGTAACGGAACGGTCAAGACCGTTCCCTACGCTTAGATGATTAGAATTTAGAGGGTGGGATTATCAGGACCGTTCCCCACATTTCAATGAAGAATTATTTTAAAAAGGGGGCTTTAAAATGAGTAGACACAGGAGTATAATGTCAGAGAACTTAAAAAGCGAACTGGCAAAAGAAATTGGTGTTTACGACATTGTAGAAAGAGAAGGTTGGGGTTCAGTTACTTCAAGGGATTGTGGGAATATTGTTACTGCAGCAATAAAGTATGCTGAAAAAGCATATGAAGATGAAAAACAATAACAAAACACGATAATGAAAGTAAGCCGGCTGTGCCGGCTTATTTTTTAAATAAAATGGCATGGAACGGTCTTGACCGTTCCGTCCCCGCACAACCCCGTGCATTCTCCGGAGAAATGGTCAAAACCATTTTCCACAGAATGGGAAGGTGTTTACTTCAAGTGAGCATTCAGATTGTTCTTATGATTAAAATAAAAAAACGGTGGTAGGGAGCGGTCTTGACCGTTCCGCCCCCTACATTACGTGCATCCCCCAGGGGGATGGTCAAAACCATTACCTACAGCATCTGTAATCATTAGAACATCTTTGCAAACGGGTAAGTGAATGGAATATATTTTTCTTATCGCAGCGGTGTATTAAATCTAAATCACGAATTACAGCTGCAGTATGGGAAAGTGTTTACAAAAAAAAATAATTAGTTTATTATAGTAAAATGGAATATGATAAAGGAGCTGATACGATGGCAAGGGCACTGGCTTTAATATCTGGCGGTCTCGACAGCATACTTGCTGCAAAGCTTATAAAGGACATTGGAATAGATGTTATAGGTATATGTTTTAAGTCTGCTTTTTTTGGCTATGAATCTGCCGTTAAAATGACTGAACAAATTGATATACCTCTTAAAATTATAGATTTTACAGAGCAGCATCTTGAAATGGTAAAGCACCCAAAGCATGGCTATGGGAAAAACATGAATCCGTGCATTGACTGCCATGCAATGATGATGAATTATGCCGGGAAGCTTTTAAAGGAGTTGGATGCTGACTTTATAATTACCGGCGAAGTTTTAAATCAAAGACCTATGTCACAAAATAAAAACTCGCTTGATATTGTAAAAAGGGAATCGGGTTATGAAGAATATATATTAAGACCCCTTTCAGCTAAAGTTCTGCAGCCTACTAAAATGGAGCTTGAAGGGCTAGTGGATAGAGAAAAGCTTCTTGGAATAAGCGGAAGAACAAGGAAGGCACAAATGGAGCTTGCTGAAAAGTGGGGAATAAAGGAGTATCCGTCCCCTGCAGGTGGATGCAAGCTTACAGATATAGGTTTTTCAGCAAGGCTCAGGGACCTTCTCTTACATGATGAAAACCCAAAGCTTGAGGATGTTGAAATGCTTAATATCGGGAGACATTTCAGATTAAATGATAGAGTAAAAGTAATGTCCACAAGGGATGAAAGTGAAGGCAAAGCAATTATAAATCTTCTTTCAAATGGGGACTATGTTTTTTATGCACTGGATTTCAAGGGCTCTACAATAGTACTTAAAGGTGAGCCTAATGAAGATGATATAAAAGTTGCAGGTGAAATTTGCGGAAGATACAGCAAGGGTAAGGATGAAAAAAAAATAAAAATAAAATACAAAAAACATGAAAATGATAAATATAATATAATAGAAGTGGTTCCTGCAAAGGATGAAGATATTAAACAATATATAATATAAAAAGTTATGGTATTTTAAAGGTGGGGAGTAAATTTGGATACAAGACCTGTGGGTGTTTTTGATTCTGGTATTGGGGGACTTACTGTTGTAAAAGAAATAATGAAGATAATACCAAATGAAGATATAGTATATTTTGGAGATACAGCAAGGGTACCTTATGGATCTAAATCAAAAGAAACTATAATTAAGTTTGCAAGACAAGATGCAAGATTTCTCATAGAAAAAGGAGTAAAGGCTATTGTAATTGCATGTAACACTGCATCAGCTTTTAGCCTTGAAACATTAAAAAATGAATTAAGCATACCTATAATTGGAGTAATAGAACCAGGAGCTCATGCTGCTGTTAAATCCACGGTAAATGGAAACATAGGTATTATTGGTACTGAAGGAACTATTGGAAGCGGCGCTTATGAAAAAGCCATTTTAAAATTAAGATCTGACTATAGAATTTCAGGATATCCATGCCCTTTATTTGTCCCTTTAGTTGAAGAGGGCTGGGCAGGAAGTAAGGTATCTTATATGGTAGCAGAAGAGTATTTAAAACCTATTAAAAAATCAGATATAGATACTCTTGTTATGGGCTGTACACATTATCCTCTTTTAAAAAATGTAGTTGCTGATATTTTAGGAGAGGGTGTAACACTTATTAACCCTGCAGAAGAAACGGCTCTTGAGCTTAAGAAAATTCTTGAGGAAAAAAATCTTAATAGCAATCAAATTAAATCATGCTATAATTTTTATGTAAGTGATAATCCAGAAAAATTTTCAAGGGTTGGCAGCAACTTTTTAAATGAAAAAATATATAATATACAAAAAATAGATATTGAAAAATATTAATGGTATTTTGCTAAGGAGGGGATAAAGGTGAACAAAAAGGTTTTAATTTCAGTTAAAACAACTCAATATAGTGATGGTGATGGACAACCTGAAACTTTGGAGCTTATAACTGAAGGAGATTATATAAAAAAAGGCAATGAGTATCTTGCTATATATGATGAAACTGAAATATCAGGTATGGAAGGGACTACAACTACTCTTAGAATACTTGAAGATTCTTTAAATATTATAAGAAAAGGGACTACCACATCTGATCTTTTATTTAAAAAAGGATTAAATCATGTCAGCCTTTATGCTACACCTTATGGAGCTATTGAGGTTACAATAAGACCAAGAAAGGTAATGATTGATGTAGATGATAATGGCGGCAATGTAGAACTTGAATATGAAATGGAAGCACCTGGACTCGATTCAATAAAAAATTCTCTTTTATTAAATATAAAAGAGGCACAGTAAAGAACGCTTAAACAACGTTCTTTTTATTGTATTCATAATACAATAAATATCCGTAATTCTAATATAACTTTACAGAAAATTCTTAAAAAGTTTATGAAAAACTTTATTATTGTGATATCATATAATAAATGTTATTTCAATCCAATGCTATTCAGAAGAACTTATATAAGTAAAATATTGCTATATATAGCATGAAATGAAAGCAGAATTATCATTGTGGCAGTAAAAATGCTTAGGTAGAAAATGTCATAAGGAGGCTATAGCAATTGAGAAATTATAAAGAAATAGAGCTATGGAAAGATGTAAAAGAAGAGGAATGGAATGATTGGAAATGGCAGGTTAAAAATAGGATTACAGATGTACAAACTTTAAGTAAGGTAATAAATTTAATGCCAGAGGAGGAAAAAGCTATAAAAAGATGTCTTGAGACTTTAAGAATGGCAATAACTCCTTATTATGCTTGCCTTATAGATAAAAATGATGAAAAGGATCCTATAAGGATGCAGGCAGTTCCAACAATAAATGAGCTTATTATATCAAAAGAGGATATGGAGGATCCTTTAAGTGAAGATAAGGATTCCCCTGTACCTGGTCTTACTCATAGGTATCCTGACAGAGTATTATTTTTAATAACGGATATGTGTTCTATGTATTGCAGGCACTGTACAAGAAGAAGGTTTGCAGGCGGAACTGATCATAGTATGTCAAAGGATAGAATTGATGCGGCTATTGAATACATTAGAAACACACCTCAAATAAGGGATGTACTTTTATCCGGAGGAGATGCTTTAGTTATTGAAGATGATAAACTGGAATACATTATTAAAAAGCTAAGGGACATTCCTCATGTAGAAATTATAAGAATTGGGACAAGGACTCCTGTCGTAAATCCTATGAGAATTACAGATGATCTTCTTAAAATGCTTAAAAAATATCAGCCTATCTGGATAAACACCCAATTCAATCATCCAAAAGAAATAACTGATGAATCAAAGCGAGCTTGTGAAGCTATTGTAGATGCAGGGATACCTCTTGGAAATCAGTCAGTTCTTCTTCGCGGCATAAATGACAGTGTAGAAATTCAAAAGGAACTTGTGCATAAGCTTGTTATGATGAGAGTTAGACCTTATTATCTATATCAATGTGATATGTCCCAAGGAATAGGACATTTTAGGACCAAGGTTTCAAAGGGTATAGAAATTATGGAGGGTTTAAGGGGACATACATCAGGATTTTGTATACCTACATTTGTTATTGATGCACCAGGGGGAGGAGGCAAAATTCCTGTAATGCCTCAATATGTTATAAGTCAATCTCCAACAAAGGTTGTGCTTAGAAATTATGAGGGCGTTATTACAACTTATGTTGAACCTCAGTACACTGATGAGGAAGAAAACAATAATTCAAAGGAAACTGGAGTTATGGAACTTCTCAAGGGTGATAAATTTAGTTTAGAGCCTGAAGGCCTTGAAAGGAAGAAAAGGAGAAAAGGAAAAAACTAAATTAATATAAAGTTTACAAAATTATTTATTATTATTATGAATAATTGTTGAAATATTACGATAATATAATATAATAATATAAACGTTAACGTTTAAATTAAATAATTGTTGAAATATTATACTTGGGAGGGGTTTTAATTGAAAATAAAATGGTTGGGTCATTCATGCTTTAAAATTGTATCAGCTAACGGAATTAGGGTATTAACCGATCCTTTCGATGATAATGTAGGTTATAGGCTTCCAAGTGTAGAAGCAGATATTGTAACTATAAGCCACAATCACTTTGATCATAATTTCGTTGACTGCGTAAAGGGAAACTTTGAAGTTATAAACAAGATAGGTAATTTCAATGTTAAGGATATACCAATATCAGGAATTAAGACTTATCATGATGAGGAAATGGGAGCAAAAAAAGGAGAAAACATCGTTTATGTATTTAACATAGATAATATGAGAATATGCCATCTTGGGGATCTTGGGCATATATTAACCAAAGAGCAGGTTAATATGATTGGTAAGATTGACATACTATTAATACCTGTAGGTGGGGTATACACTATTGATGCTGAAAAAGCAGTTGAAACTGTTAGAACACTTAAACCATCTGTTGTAATTCCTATGCATTATAAAACAAAAGCTTTAAAGTTTGAACTTGAAAGTGCAGATAAATTTCTTAACAAGATGGGTGATTTTGAAAAGTTAGACTCAAAAGTGATTGAAATTAAAAAGGAAAATTTAGAACCCGATAAGACAAAAGTATATGTTTTAAAATACGAATAATGAAGGGACGCATTTGCGCTCCTTTATTTTTTA
>ENA-UOOI01002124-UOOI01002124.1-fermentation-metagenome-genome-assembly--contig:-NODE-2124-length-18161-cov-4.511819_pt1 | contig 18161 bp, 12 predicted proteins | sample MGYA00245779_ERZ724027 | MGnify/ENA primary metagenome ERZ724027 (study PRJEB28704, sample SAMN03018318) | fermentation metagenome | biome: anthropogenic terrestrial biome; feature: soil; material...
TCCGGAATAATAATATGATGGAGATAGTCCGTAAAATCCAATCTTACTCTCATCAGGAACTGAAATATATACGTGACAAGACAGTAAGCAAAGTCACTGACTCCAATCAATAGAACCGGTACTTTAATATCATCATCATAAAAGACCTTATATAAAAAACCATTCAGATATCCAAGGTACATATAGATCAGTGCATGAATTCCTATTGTCTGTCCGTAAAGCAAGTCAATAAAGAGTCCGCAGAAAAATCCGATCCACATCCCACTCTTTTTTCCCCGCATGAATCCAAAAGATACTGTCAATATAAGCAGCAAGTTTGGAGCAACCGATGCAACCTGCAATCTTTGAAATACGGTAGTCTGTACAATAAACGTAGCTATGATCAGAATGGCAATCGCCACTTTCCTGCGCATTTAATTGCCTCCTGTCTGCTTTAACTGCTTAATCACCAGTACATCACTGATATGTTCAAAATCCACAACCGGAATCAGGTATCCCGTACTCGTCAGATGATTGGAATCTTCGTTCACATCACTTACATAGCCGATTAAAATTCCCTTCAGATATTTATCACTGATTTCCGATGTCACAATCTTTTCGCCGACCGTGACGGCGTTTTCTGATTTCATCTGGCTAAAAGCAAGTTTTCCCTGTTCCATAAGCCGCAGATCTCCAGATACAATGCAGGTATCATTTGTCGAGACCGTCATAGCACTTACATTGCTTGAATCATCGATGATTGACTTCACAGTTGCCCAGTCCGGGCCGACCTCAGTCACGAGTCCAACAAGCCCCCCGTCTGCAATCACATTCATATCTTTTTTTATTCCCTGCCTGGATCCCCGGTTTATCGTGAATGTATTAAACCAATTCCCTGGATCACGTGCTATAACCTCAGCAGCCACTTTCTCGTATTCCGAATAGGTCTTATCAATCTGATAAAGCTTTTTCAGCTCACTGAGTTCCCCCTGCTGCTGTACCAGTAAATTATTTTGTTCCGTCAGGGAACTGATATGTTCTTTCAGCTCTTTGTTTTCACTTGCCAGCTTATCTGCATTCTTGAAGCGCTGCCCTTTGCCTGACAGCCATTTTCCAATTTGATTGATGCCATTTTGAAAAGGAACAATTGCATATCCGGCAATAGTTCTCACCGGACCGGAGGAATTCTGGTTTGTCAGAGTAAGAGCTGCAGCACTGACGCACACAAAGGTCAGAGCTATCAGTAAATGTTTACTATTTAATTGGAATCTTTTCTTTTTCTTCATTCTTGTTCCCCTTACAGCAATTCATTCTATTGTTTTGTCACAGGATATGCATACCGGTGCAGGACAGGATGCGTGATCAGTTCTTTCAGACCACAGACCGTACACAAATCGTAATAAAGTGATTGCTGTACGGAATATTCCAGTTCTCTGCTTAGGAACTGATCCATATGGGGAATTCTGGTACTTCCGCCGGTGAGATAAATCCCTTCTTTTTCAATGTTTGCACGAATCTGCGGTGGAATTCTCTGAATAATCTCACGTGTCTGTGACGCAATCTGTCTTGCAAGATCCATAATTGCCAGATTTACCGTTGTCGTTGTGACAATTCCATCTCTCACAAGTCCGTTTACGCAGTCCATCCCCATAACCTTACGGCCCTGTTTCTTTTGAGGAACCATATCAGCCAGAGACAGCTTCAGACGTTTTGCCGTCCGTATGCCTACCTGCAAATTGTTTTTCTTTCGTATATTGCTGCGGATCGAATCATTAAACTGTTTGCCTCCAATTGGAATCTGTCTGCTGATAATCACTCTTCCATCCGCAATTACGGATACCTCAGTACACTGGGAGCCGATATTCATGATCATAGATCCTTTGGTACGGTTTAAAGGAATGCCAAGTGCAATGGCATCGACAATCGGTCTGTCAACCAGAAAAATTTTGCATTTTCTTAATTTTCCGCGGTGAGCAACAGCATAATAAGCTCTTTTTTCAATCTTGGTCAGCCCAGTTGGCACTGCAAAGTATAAAACCGGACGATATCCCACGCTTGAACCGCTTCGATTTAAAAGTGTATGCAGGATCGCCTCTGTTAAAAAAACATCACCAATCCTGCCGTTATTGACAGGTTCCATGATCTTTATATTCTTTGGTGTCTTTTCAAACATTTCGTAGGCATCATTTCCGATAGCCAATACCTCATCCTTGTCTCGAAGAGCAATCATGTTTTTTTCTTTTGTAATTTTGTCTTTTCGTTGATCGTAGATTTTTAAAGTGCTGCTTCCTAAATCCACCCCGAAACTATTATGTAACATCATGAGTGAGTATATCCCCTCTTTGGTATTATGATGTCAGGATACTGGTATAGCAGTGATCTCCTATCACAATATGATCAAGGAGTGTAATGCCAAGTAATTCTCCTGCCCTTTTAATTCGTGCAGTGATTTGTATATCTTCTTTGCTGGGTGTTGCATCACCGCTGGGGTGATTGTGAAGCAATATAATATGCACCGCATGAAATTTCTGTGCTTCGAGGAAAAGTTCTCTGGGAGATAACAAAGAACTGTTTACCGTCCCTATCGTCAGCACCACATCACCCAGAAAATGGTTCTTCGTATCAAGCATCATACAGATAATTTTCTCCTGTTCCTCATGACGCAGCAACTCCATATAATAATCAGCAATTGTATCCGGATTATCAAATGTAAGTTTCTGTCGGGTGCTCTCGCTGGCAATCCGTTTTGATAATTCCCCGATACACTTGATCTGTACCGCCTTGACCTTGCCGACTCCTTTTATGGATTGTAAGTCCTGCAGGCTTAAATGGTGAATACCAAGAAGCCCTTCCTCAAGCTTTGAAGCTTTTAGGACTTCGGACGCCAGATCCAGGCAGGAACAGCCGGCTGATCCCGTACGCAGAATCACTGCCAGAAGTTCTGTATCTGAGAGCATTGCGGCACCGTATCTGAGGCATTTCTCATAAGGACGCTGATCTTTTGGCATTTCTTTCATTCGTGTTTTCATAAGCATATTTCCTCCTCCGCTCTCTTCCCAGACTTACACGTATTACAATTAATCCCCGAATAGTGTGCATACGAAGTGAGAATACACTGTATTTTTAATTCTATCACATCTCAAAAATAATGTATATGCCTTATTATAATTTCATATATTTTTTACAGACTGCCTCTGCAGCCTTGATACCATCCATTGCCGCAGAAGTGATTCCTCCCGCGTATCCGGCACCTTCACCGCAAGGATAAAGTCCTTTGAGAGAGGATTCGAAACTTTCATCTCTTATGATCTTAACCGGAGAAGAAGTACGACTCTCCACACCAGATATCAGTGCATCTGGTCTGTCAAAGCCCTTAATTTTCTCACCAAAAGCACGAATCCCGTCTGCAATGGATTCCCCAATCACAGGAGGCAGAATCTCTCTGACATTCGATAGTTCGTATTTTCCCATAATACAAGGGGAGATTTCTCCCAACAAAACACTTCTTCTGTTTTCCTTAAAATCTTCAAACAACTGGACCGGTACTTTTCCGACAGCCAACTGCCATGCAGCCCTCTCCAGATATCGTTGAAAGAATACTCCGTCCAGACAACGGCTGTTTCCTGCCTCGTGATACTCTCTGTAATCAGACGGATTTACAGTGACAACTAATGCACTGTTTGCATTTAAACTATTTCTGCCATGATAACTCATTCCATTGACTGCAAGAAACCCTGTTTGTGAAGAGGCATTCACTACATAACCGCCTGGACACATGCAAAAAGAGTAGATTCCCCTGCTATCTGCAAGCTTATGTGTAAGTTTGTAACTTGCCGGACCCAGTATTGCCGAAGCATTCTTCCCATATTGATCTTCTGTAATCATTTTCTGGGGATGTTCAATCCGGACACCTACTGCAAATGACTTTTCTTCCATGTGCAGAGAATTTTTGCTGAGCATGGAAAATGTATCTCTTGCACTGTGCCCGATGGCAAGAATCACTACTTGACAGGACAGCACTTCCTTTTTATTGACTTCAAGGCCCTTCACGCGGCCATCCTCTATCACCAGATCTGTAACCTGGGAATGAAAACGAAACTCCCCTCCCATTGCCTCGATCTGTCTGCGAAGTCTTTGGACAATCTGTACCAGAAGATCCGTTCCAAGATGCGGTTTTTGATCATAGAGGATGGAAGATGGTGCTCCTGCATCCACAAAGATCTTAAGTACTTCTTTGTTTCTTCCAAACGGATCTTTGACAAGAGTGTTTAATTTGCCATCGGAAAACGTTCCTGCTCCCCCTTCGCCAAACTGCACGTTGGAGCTCTCATCGAGAACTCCAGTCTTCCAAAAATGGCTGACCTTTTTTCTTCGAAGAGAAGCCTCATCCCCTCTTTCAAGAATCAGAGGATAATATCCATGTTTTGCAAGCATATAAGCACAAAACAAACCTGCTGGTCCACATCCGACAACAACCGGACGCTTCAAAAGTCTGTTATGACCGGATTTAGGAAAAAGATAATCCACAGGTTCGGTCAACATAATATTTTTATGTCTACTATTCTTTTGGATTACTTTCTTTTCCCGAACGACTGTAACATTAATCTGATAGACATACTGAATCGGCTGCTTTCTTGCATCTATGGATCTTTTAACAATGTCATAGGACTGAATCTGCTTTACAGGTATCCGAAGTTCCCCTGCAATCTTTTCTTTTAATTGCTCCGTCTTATGTTCTACCGGCATTTTTAAGTTTAAAATACGTATCATGACACTCCCCTTGCGGCATCCGATCCTGCTACGGCACCACTGGACCATGCCCACTGCAAATTATAGCCTCCACACGCCCCATCCACATCGAGTCCCTCCCCTGCAAAATAAAGGCCCGGGTATTTACGCGACTGAAGGTGTGCGTCCAGTTCCCTTAAAAGAATTCCACCTGAGCATACCTGAGCCTGTTTCATGGAAACTGCACCTTGAACGGCAACCGGGAAATGCTTACAATTTCTGACTATTTCGCTAAGTTCTGTCTCAGGGGGTGCCACAACCGGGATTAATTTTGAGGGGAGAAGCCCTACAAACCTCTCCTGTAATGTCTTGTATGGACAGTTTTCCTCTCGCATTTTCAGATTCAAATAGAGCTGGTCCTCTGAAAGCTCGGGAATAAAATCCAGTTCTATCAGTACGCTGCATCCTTCAAAGACAGCCCGAATTGCATAGCGACTCAGCTGAAAGACAGGAATTCCCGAAATTCCATAAGAAGTAAGCTGAATTTCCCCTGCTTCGCTTTTCATCGGAATACTGTTCAGAATCAAAGTTGCTTTTCCTTGAATACGCACACCTGCCCAAGATGAAAAACGGGTGTCTTTTCCCATTAATGCAGTAAGTGCAGGAAGAAGGGGTATCGTCTCTATGTCTAACTTCTTTGCGATCTGTATCACAAAAGGATCTGTTTTTTCATCTGTTCCGGCCGGACTGCCACTGGTGATGATAACGGAATCAGCAGGATATTCCCAAGTTGATGTTTTTACCTTCCATCTCTGATTTTTCCTTCGTACATCCTGCACACGCTCTCTTGTCTTGATTTTTATCTTGAGATTGCAAGCTTCCATCAAAAGGACATCCAGTACAGCTCTGGCCTCGTCACTGGTCGGATACATCCATCCATTCCTGTTCTTCGAATAGATACCCAGTTTTGAGAAAAACATCAATGTATCAGACACTGAGAACTGATTTACAACATTCATAGCAAGATCGTTTGCACTTCCTCTGTAACAGGATTTATCTTGTAATACATTCGTAAAATTGCATCTTCCGTTTCCAGTTGCCAGAAGTTTCTTGCCCGGTTTATCAGCTGCCTCCAATATTGTGACAACAGCACCTTTCTTTGCTGCTGTAATTCCTGCCATCAGCCCGGAAGCACCACCGCCAATTATGACGATTTGTTTTTTCATAGTTTCACAACACCTGCCTCGACCAGTTTCTGTAAACTCATCAGAATTCCCAGTTTCGCATGCGGCCAAGTAAGACCGCCCTGAAAATAGACTGCATAAGGTTCCCGGATCGGTGCATCAGCCGAAAGTTCGATCGAGGATCCCTGTACGAATGCTCCTGCGGCCATAATCACATCACAGTCATAGCCAGGCATGTCTCCCGGAACCGGTGTCACATAACTATCCACCGGAGATGCCGCCTGGATCCCTTCGCAAAAAGCAATGACCGCCCTGGGACTTCTAAGGGTTACCGCCTGTATGATATCATGACGCTCCTCTCTTGAATTGGGAATTACATCATACCCGAGTTTCTCATATATATTTGCCGCAAAGACAGCACCTTTGAGTGCAGATGCCGTAACTGTAGGTGCAAGAAAAAATCCCTGATAAAAAGACTGATTCACTCCTAAAGTAGCTCCGACTTCTTTTCCAAGACCCGGGGAAGTCAGACGGTAAGCAGCAAGACTTACATATTCTTCTTTACCGACGATATAGCCTCCGATTGGAGCCAGTCCACCGCCCGGATTTTTGATCAAAGAACCGACCATAAGATCCGCGCCAACTTCACTTGGTTCGATTGTCTCCACAAATTCACCGTAGCAATTGTCTACCATACAGATTACATCAGGTTTGATTTTTTTGATAAAGTGTATCAGTTCTCCTATCTGCGTGACAGAGAACGTAGGACGTGTCTGGTATCCCTTGGAACGCTGAATAGTTGCCATCTTTGTCTTGTCGTTGATCGCTTTTTTAATTGCCGGATAATCGAAAGATCCATCCTCTAAAAGTTCTGTCTGAGAATAACTCACCCCATATTCGCGAAGCGATCCACGCGAAGGTCGGATTCCTATTACCTCTTCTAGTGTATCATAAGGTTTTCCAACGGGAGAAAACAACTCATCCCCCGGACGCAGATTGCCGGAAAGAGCAACAGAAAGAGCATGTGTTCCACAGGCAATCTGCGGACGGACAAGTGCCGACTCTGCTCCAAACGTCGTCGCATAGACCTCTTCTAAAGTATCCCTTCCAAGGTCATTATATCCATAGCCGCTCGACGCATAGAGACAAGCCTCACTTACCTTATGTTTCTGCATGGCGTGTATAACTTTTAGCTGATTGTATTCTGCTGTCTGATCTATTTGTGCAAACCGTTCTTCCAATGTTCGAAGAACCTCTGTCCCAAATCCCAATACCTCCTTGCTGATTCCTATTTTTTTATACATTCCCGATTTATCAATCGTCATGATATTCTCCGTTTCTGTTCGATGTTCTTTTCTCCCAGATCCGTAAAATCTGATTGAGAATTGCATCTTCATCGTAATCATATTTTGATTTGTCAATCCAGACAACATTTTTTTCTCTCTTAAACCAAGTAAGCTGCCTCTTGGCGAAATGACGTGTATTCCTTTTGATGCTCTCCACTGCATCGCAAAGACTAATATTTCCATCCAGATAAGAAAGCAATTCCTTATATCCAAGTCCCTGCATAGATACCATCTGACTGGTCAGACCTAAGCTTTTTAAATACTTTACCTCATCCAAAAGCCCCTTCTCCATCATCTGATCCACCCTCTGGTTAATCCTTTCATAGAGATGTTCCCGCCTATCGTTTAGTACAAAATACGAATAGCAAAACGGTGATTCCCTCTCCATCTCTTTTGCATTATGCAAAGAGATAGGACTTTTAGTCTCATGATAGTATTCCAGTGCGCGGATTACCCGTTTTACATTGTGCGGATGAATATTCTCCGCCGAAACAGGATCTTCCGTTTTCAGCATCTGATAAAGCTCATCGCTGCCGCCCGCCCTTGCTCTTTCCTCCAGCTCCTGTCGGAATGCTGATTTCCCGCTGTCCCCCGAAAAGTCGACATCTTTCAGTATTGCCTGAATATAGAAACCTGTTCCTCCTACAAGAATTGGAAGTCTGTTCTTCTGATAGATATCTTGTATGGCTTCCATTGCCATCTGCTGAAAGCGAGCCACATGGAACTCTTCCCATGGTTCAAGAACGTCGATGAGATAGTGCGGAATATTGCACATTTCGTCCGTCATAATCTTCGCAGATCCGATATCCATCTTTTTATATACCTGCATAGAATCAGCGGAAATTATAGATCCGTTCAACCTCTCTGCCACTTTAATTGACAGACTGGTCTTTCCGACAGCAGTAGGACCGGTAAGTACCATCAATTGTTTTTTCAAGTTTCATACTCCTACTTAATATTGTTACACGGATCGCTCCGTGCTTCACACCGCCTTTGTATCACATATCACACAACACGTTTAAATTTCTTTTCCAGCTCATAGCGAGACATAGAAATTATCGTAGGCCTTCCATGGGGACAGTGATAGGGATTGTCAAGGGTCAGAAGTTCATCAATCAGTGCGTCAACCTCTGGCAGTGAAAGCTTATGATTTCCTTTCACTGCCGCTTTGCACGACATCGAAGCCAGTTTTTCAGTAAAGACTTCGAGTGCTTTATTTCCGGAATCCTCCAGATGGTCTAAAATTTCAATAAATATTTCAGAAGATGCCACTCCATATAAGTTATCGGGAACTGCACTGATCTGGTAGTCTCTCCCACCAAATGGAGCAATCTCAAAGCCGAAGTTTTCAAAAATATCTCTATGGTTTTGTATTAACTCCTCTTCCTGATTTGTTAGAGTCACAATTACCGGAGGATTCAGGTATTGTGAGGTAATCTTCTTGCTTTTAAAATCCCTCATCATTCTCTCAAAGAGAACTTTTTCATGCGCGGCATGCTGATCAATGATATACAAACTGTCATTGTACTGAACTAGCCAGTAAGTATCAAAGATCTGTCCGATGATCTTATGTGAACTGCGGGCTTCTTTCGACAGCAGACGGTTATCAAACATCTCGAGCTGACCATTCTTATCCTGTACTACACTATCCTGTTCGGGACGATAGACGCTTTTATTTTCATGGATTGCATAAGGCTGTTTTTCTTCTGAAATTTTCTTCATTTCCTGTGCTTTTTTTACATCTGTCTTTCCATATGAACGACTGTCTTGAGTGATCTCCTGTGGATGCGGTTTTGATGGTGCCTGCGGGGCTGATGAAGCATACACGCTTCCCCGCACTCCATGATCTTGATTTCCCGTATGTGGATATTGCAGGGACCTGCGCCTTGACTCAAAGGGCTCAGGGACTTCATGTTTCGCTGTCTGTTTCTCTGCCTTTGTCCGTTCTTCTTTTCCCGGTGTAACCTCAGGTATTCCTTCACGTCCTTTTAACGTCTCTGCTATCATTTTCACGAGTTGATTAAAAATCTCCTCCTGATTGGAAAAGCGAAGTTCCATCTTTGCAGGATGGACATTGACATCTACTTTGGATTTATCCATATTGATATAGATCAGGGTAAAAGGATACTTATGCTGCATCATAAATCCCTGATAGCCCTCTTCGATTGCCTTGGATAAAAGTTTGCTTTTCACATATCGGCCATTCACATAGCAGTGTTCAAAATTTCGGTTTCCTCTGGATATTGCCGGTCTTCCTAAAAATCCATGAACTTCCATTAGATCTGATGAGGAATCAATTTCAATCAGCTCCTTTGTAATCTCTCTTCCGTATATATGATAAACCAGTTCTTTTATATTTAAACTTCCGCTTGTGTGAAGTTTTGTCTGTCCGTTTACCATATATTTAAAGGAAATTCCGGGATTAGACAGTGCCATTTGTTCCACGTAAGCAGAAACTGCATTAGATTCACCCAAAGCGGACTTTAGGAATTTTGCTCTTGCCGGTGTATTATAGAACAGATTTCTGATAAGAAAAGTCGTTCCATTCGGCGCCCCAATTTCTTCAAAGGATCTCTCCTCGCCTCCCTCAATCACATATCTGATACCTGTCAAATCTTCGGATATTTTTGTGATCAGTTCCACTTGAGCTACCGCTGCGATGCTTGAGAGGGCCTCTCCGCGAAAACCAAGGGAAGATATATCAAAAAGATCAGCGGCACTTCTGATTTTACTCGTCGCATGACGACAAAAAGCCAGGCGCACCTGGTCTTTTGGAATTCCGCTTCCGTTGTCTGTGATTCGAATGAATGAGATTCCACCTTCCCTGATCTCTACCGTAACTGCACTGGCAGCAGCATCTATCGCATTTTCAATTAGCTCTTTTACAATGGAGGCCGGACGTTCAACCACTTCTCCGGCCGCAATCTGGTCAATGGTGTCTTTGTCTAAAACCTGAATTACTCTTTTGTCCTTATCCACAATTTACCACCTGTTCCTGATTTTGTTTTGAAGACTGTATAATATGTTCATCGCATCCATCGGAGTTAAATTCGAAAGATCCAGTTCTTTAATCTCATCGACGATCGAGTTATCCTGAACTGTGTCAAAAAAAGACATCTGTGTCATATCAACTTCATCGTAATGAGGTTTTTGTTCACTGTTTTTCTCCTTTTTGGTCATATCCCTGACTGCAGAAGTAATATCTGAGGTAACTAACTGTTCGACAAGTTCTTTTGCTCGTTTTAACACGTTTTCCGGAACCCCGGCCAGACGTGCAACCTGAATTCCGTAACTCTTATCGGCACCGCCTGCCACAATTTTTCGTAAAAAAACAATATCATCGCCCTTTTCTTTTACCGCGATGCAGTAGTTATGTACACCTGAAACCTTTCCTTCCAGTTCGGTCAATTCATGGTAATGGGTTGCAAACAGCGTTTTTGCTCCCAGCAATTTTTTATCGGAAACATGTTCAATCACCGCCCAGGCGATAGCTAGTCCGTCAAAAGTGCTTGTACCTCTTCCAATTTCGTCAAGAATCAGAAGACTGTCAGCCGTAGCATTTCGCAGAATATTGGCAACCTCTGTCATCTCAACCATAAAGGTACTCTGTCCGCTTGCCAGATCATCTGATGCTCCGACACGGGTGAAAATACGATCTACGATACCTATATCTGCCTGGTCTGCAGGAACGAAAGAACCAATCTGGGCCATCAGTACAATGAGAGCGGTCTGCCTCATATAGGTTGACTTTCCTGCCATATTCGGTCCTGTGATCACGGCCAGGCGATGATCCTGCTTATCCAGATAAGTATTGTTTGCAATAAACATATCATTGGGAATCATTTTCTCAACAACAGGATGACGCCCGCCTTTAATATCCAGACCTCCTTTATTGTTTAACTTTGGTCTTACATAACTGTTCCTTTCGGCAACAAGTGAAAGTGAGGAAAAGACATCCAAATGGGCGATTGCTCTTGCTGTCTTTTGTATCCGGACAACCTCGCCTGCAACCGTATCCCTGATGGTACAGAATTTTTCATACTCCAAAGAATAAAGCCGATCCTCTGCGCCGAGTACAGTATCTTCAATCTTCTTTAGCTCCGGAGTAATATACCGCTCAGCATTCACAAGTGTCTGTTTTCTGGTATAGGTATCCGGAACTTTGTCTTTAAAAGAATTCGTCACTTCAATACAATATCCGAATACTTTATTAAACTTGATCTTGAGATTACGGATCCCTGTTTTTTCTCTCTCTGAAGCTTCCAGATCACTGATCCACTGCTTCCCATCCTGCTTGGCATGACGAAACTTGTCTATATTCTCATCGCAGCCATCTTTTATGATTCCGCCCTCTTTCATGGCAAGCGGAGGATCATCTACAATTGACGAGTCAATCAGCTGATATAAATCTTCAAGCGGATCCATCTCATCTTGTATCTCTCTCATCATATTACTTTCAAAGGAGTTTAAGAGCTGTTTGATAAAAGGGAGCATCTCCAGAGAAGTTTTAAATGCAATCAGATCTCTGGGATTCGCCGACTGATAACTGATCCGGCTGATGAGTCGTTCCAGGTCATATACCGGACGCAGGTATTCCCTCATCTCATCTCTTAACATTCCCTGAGTATTCAGTTCTTCTATGGCCGAAAGGCGGCGGTTTATTTCATCAGCATCAATCAGCGGCCGCTCTAGGAAAGAACGGAGCATACGGCTTCCCATAGCAGTTTTTGTCTTATCAAGGACCCAAAGAAGGGATCCTTTTTTGGACTTTTCACGCATGGTTTCCACCAGCTCCAGATTTCTCCTGCTTGAACTGTCAATTACCATAAATCGATCCGTGACATAGGGTGTGACAGATGTCATCTGTGGCATATCTGATTTCTGTGTCTCATAGAGATACTGAAACAAAGCCCCGCAGGCAATTAGTCCACAGCTGTAATCAGAAAGGCCAAGTCCCTCCAGAGACAATACTTTAAAATGCTCTTTTAGAACCTTTTCACAATTTTCATCGTCAAAATACCAGTCATCCAACGAGTTGACGCAGATACTCAACTTCTCTTTCAATTCCAGGCAGTCGATTCCGCTTACGAGAAGTGACTGATTACAGATGATCTCCGAGGGCACAAATTTATTGATTTCGTCTATCAGTTTTGGTGCTTTGTCCACCTCCGTTACCTGACACTCACCGGTGGAAATATCAGCTACTGCCAAACCAAAGCGTTCATCCATACAGACAATTGACATGATATAGTTGTTTTTCGCCTCGTCAAGCCCCTGACTATTCATATTCGTTCCCGGAGTTACCACGCGGATTACTTCTCTTTTTACAATCCCCTTCGCTGTCTTCGGATCTTCCACCTGTTCACAGACAGCAACTTTATATCCCTTTTCAATCAACTTTTCAATATAGGTCTCGGCGGCATGATAAGGAATTCCGCACATCGGAGCCCGTTCTTTAAGTCCGCAGTCTTTTCCCGTCAGAGTCAGTTCTAATTCTTCCGACACGGTTTTTGCATCATCAAAAAACATCTCATAGAAGTCGCCCAGTCTATAAAACACAATGCAATCCTTATATTTTTCTTTTGTCGCAACATAATGCTGCATCATTGGTGATAGTGCCACAATTATCTCTCTTTTCCCATATAGTAAAAACCTTTGCAAGTTTCGAGGTGTACCTGACGAAATGTCCCGATCATGGATACATCTCCGGGAAAATGAACCAGTACATTATTCGTCATTCTTCCGGTGACAAGTGAAGGATCTTGCTCATTCACACCTTCCACCAAAACCTCTTGAACGGTACCTAAAAAACGGTTGATCTGTTCAGCGGAAATGGTTTTTACTTCCTTTAGCAGGCGGTTAAAGCGATCTTTTACCACATCCTTTGGTACCTGCTCTTCCCTTGCAGCGGCAGGTGTTCCTGTCCGTTTTGAATAAATAAAAGTAAATACACTGTCGTAGCGCACCTTTCTCACAACATCCATGGTCTGTTCAAAATCTTTTTCTGTCTCCCCCGGATATCCTACAATAATATCCGTGGTCAGTGAAATGTCCGGCACACTTTTTCGGATTTTGTCAACAAGAAGGAGATACTCTTCTTTCGTATAATGCCTGTTCATATCCTTTAAGATCTTTGAGCTCCCCGACTGCAGGGGCAGATGAAGATGATTACAGATTTTTGGATATCGACCCATCACACGGATCAGTTCATCGGATAAGTCTTTCGGATGAGAAGTCATAAATCGAATTCTCTCAACACCCTCAATAGCAGCAATCTTCTCCAGAAGTTCTGCAAATGTCACAGGATATTCGAGGTTCTTACCATAGGAGTTTACATTCTGTCCCAAAAGCATAACCTCTTTTACTCCGTCAGAAACCAATTGATTGATTTCCGATATGATATCCTCCGGATTCCGGCTGCGTTCTCTCCCCCTGACATAAGGGACAATACAGTAGCTGCAGAAATTGTTGCAGCCAAACATAATATTTACCCCGGACTTAAACGAATACTTTCTGTCCACTGGAAGATTCTCCACGATTCGATCCGTGTCTTTCCAGACATCAATAACCATTGAATTATTTACCAGTGCATATACTAATAATTCGGCGAATTTATAGATATTATGCGTTCCGAAAATCAGATCTACAAAGGGATAACTCTTTTTAATCTTCTCAACCACTTGTGATTCCTGCATCATACAACCGCATAATCCTATCATCATATGAGGATTTCTCCTCTTTACCCGCTTCAGACTGCCCAGTCGTCCATAAACCTTCAAGTTGGCATTTTCTCGAACTGTGCAGGTATTATAGATCACAAAATCCGACTCCTCACTTTCTGATTTTATGTAACCTGCACCTTCCAGAATTCCTACCAGTTTCTCAGAATCTCTTGCGTTCATCTGACATCCGAATGTCACAACGTCAAATGTAAGAGGCCTTTTGGCCTCTTTGCTTTTTGCCTCCACCAGCTCTTTTGCCAGTTTCATAAAAAAATATTGTCTCGCAGGCTCCTCTTCAGGTGCCTGATTTATTTTCTCTAATAAGTTTTTTTCCATTTTATCATTATATCAATCTAGTTCATTGTTTGCAAGTTGTTTTGGAGTATCTATCTAATATGAGTCCAATATATCTTTCAGCTCAGTTCTCACAATCTCTTCTGTTTTTTTTGCGATTCTCCTGGCTTTACTTTCCAAAATTCCCGCCTTTGTTCCTACCGCAAGCAGTTCCTCTATCCCCGGATCCTTTCCATTACCATTAACACAGGTGGCATGTTCACCGCCGATTGAATTGCTGTAAGTCAAATCGTAGACAGGAGACAATTCCCATCTTTTTTCCCCTTCATCGTATAAGAAACTAAAGTTTTTTGAATGATCATCCCTGTTGTGGGCATAAACATTAAAGCACATTCTCCGGTACATCTCCTCCATCTCCTGAGTGTTCTTTGTGAGAAGATAGGTTAATTTCATCAGATCATGATAGTCCAGATTGGGAATTCTATGTGATGTTTCCAGCAGACCAGAAGCCGTCAGCATATGAACTTTCCCGCCATCCAGTCTGTCAAAACGCTTTACGCCAAAATACCCTTTCGATTTTTTCGATGGAAACAATTGTACTTCCGGCACAGTGATCTCACATCTTCTGGCACATTTCATATATCGGTATTCCTCTTCACCTATTGATTTTCGATCATAAGAAGATGGGAACTTCACAATCCATGATTCACCATTTAAGGAAAGCAGCACTTTTGGCCTTGCTCCACCAGAAGAACCTCCCAGTATAAACAAGGTATCGAGGTTCTCACTTTTCTGCTCATTTAAAATCTTACTACACTCTTGTGACATCTGGTCAAAGTCCATCCGTTCTTTTTCATCCAGCTGCATCAATTCCGGATAATATTCCAATGCACCCATGCCTGTACTCCCAACAATTCCAAGTCTCTGGGCAGGAGAAACTTCGGCCGGAGATATGCCACGAGTCAAAAGCATTCGATCTACCAGGAGTCTTCCCCATCCATCCGGAAGAGAATCTGCAAACACGCCAAACAGGCCTTCCAGAACATTGGTCTTTGGTATAAAGACTTTTGTCTCTAGGGGAAGGCTTAATGGACTGATGGAAAAACCATCTTTCAACCATTCTCTATCATATTGGAATGCACCTTTTTTTTCTATTGTCTCAGCCAGAGTTCCTACTGTTCTTCCATGATATTTTACGGTCAGACTCTTGATTTCTCTCATCGATAACCTCCTGAATAGATTGATAGTCTTTACTAGTAAACAGTTTTCCAACTACCTCTTTTTCGCCCAGTATATCCGCTATTTTTATTAAAGAAACAAAAGAAATCTCTCCTGTCTGTTCAAAGCGTTTTAAAGAAGCAAGGCTTATTCCTGTCCTTTCGCTTAATTCTTTCTGTGTCATTTTTTTTCGTTTTCTTTTTTTCTTTTCCTGTAAAGCAACATCTCTTGCGATTTCTTTGGGGTACTTAAAATTGTCTAACATTTCTCCAACTCTCCCTTATAATTAGAGCTAATATCTTATCCATTACACTTTGCTAAACAGATAAGGGATAACATATTACTCTTGTATTATACCATTTTGGAAAGGAAATATCCATATTCAAGATCAATTTTTGATAAAATTATACCCTGCCGCTGAGTAGAATTTTATCATATCAGACGACAGGGATTATATTTTTCAATATTATACTACAAAATGCTTTTTCACAGCCAGGACAAAATCATACTCTCACTTCCAATTTACAATGATTTCTGCAGTTTCGTCATCCGGTACTTTAAATTTATGGTTTTCACCGCCCTCCCAATTCACTTTTCCATCCGTGTCAATTTTCACAAACTTATATTCTATGTTTCTTCCCGCCGGAACATTTACATCATAAAACCATGTTGGATATACTCCTATTGTAGAGGTTGAATTAAACAATGGTCCAATCGCCTTAGACGTATCCCAGTTCCCCAGTTCATATACATTTCCAACCAAATAAACGTTAGACCCATAAAATGTCTCAGCATTGTTTACTATAAATCTAACTGTCGTCTGTTTTCCGCTTAACACTTCAAAATTTTTATACATATTACTTTCTTTATTATTCGCTGAAACAACTTTTAAATTATATTTACCGGCATTTAAATTAGGTACATTTACTGTAATTTTACTGTCACTCCACGCTTGGACATTTGCAGTGATTTCTCCAAAATAGACTATTCCTGTTTTTTCTCCAAATCCTCTTCCTGTAATTGTCACATCATTTCCGCAAATTCCCATCATTGGATCAACGTTTCCTATTCTAGGATTCTCGATATCAGCTTTAGTATATTCCCACACCGCAGATTCACCAGCTTTTACTTTAAACGGCTTGACTTTGCCCTCTTTGGAGACAGTAATAGATTCGCCGCCCATGATTCCGGTTAATACATCCTGATATTCTCCATAAGGGAGACTTGTGACTAAATTTTGAATATCATAATCTCTCTGACTGCGGTTTACCGCTGTCAATACAACACTTCCTGCAAATTCTCTTTCAAAAATCATCACATCATTGTTAAGCCATCTTTCTTCCAGTGTTCCATAAGCTAAAGCCGGATTTGTTTTTCTAAGTGGTGCCAAGCTTCCAATTATTTTATATGCATTTGAATCAGTAGTAAACGAAGGCATATCGGCTCTATTATCAGGATCACTCTCACCTTGCAAATACTGCTCAGATCCATAATAAATAGTAGGAATACCATTTGACGTCAGCAATAAAACATATGCAAGATCTACCGCCTTCGAATCATTTTCAGATAACGACGTAAAACGTTCCATATCATGATTATCAATAAAGGTAACCTGATCATTAACTTCCTCAAAATTAGAAGACCTTGAATCCATTACATTGTATAATTGCTTCATCGTCATAGTTTTTTCACCGATCGTATTACGAACAGCATTTGCAAATCTAAAATCCAACAAACTCATTCCACTTTTATTAGCGAAATCTTCCATCTGTTTATCTGAATCTGTCGATCCTGTAAACCATTCTCCAAATATAAAGGTTTGATGCTCCCCGTATATATTACTTAACCAACTCTTCTGCCATCCCTCTGGCATATGTTTTACGGCATCTACACGAATTCCATCAACACCTAAGTCAAGCCATTGATCAATAGACTCTTTCAGATAACTATCTATTGCGGGATTCAATTGATTTAAATCTGCAAGACCATACATGCTATGGTATATTCCATTTTCATACGTGCTAAAATCTGTCCAGCTTTCATGGTTAAAGATATTTTTACTATCCGTCTTAAAACCACTCACCAATTTTCCGTCTCGGTACAGCCTTCCATCTTCAGGAAATATTGTATTCCCTAACTCTGCTGTTGAGGTATGGTTCGGAACAAAATCAATAACAATCTTAATGTCTTTTTCATGAGCCACATCAATCATTTTCTGGAAGTCCTTCATCGTTCCAAAAGCTTCATTAGTCCTAAAAAAATCTCGTCCCCAATATCCATGATATGATGCTGTATTGTTTGATGGATCAATTGTTGTAATATTTTCAACAGGAGATGAAATCCATAAAGCTGTAATCCCCATCTTCGTGAAATATCCATCGTTTAGTTTTTCTACAATTCCTGCCCAATCACCTCCATGATACTTTCTCATATTGTTTACATCAAAAGCATCCCCCTGGGGATTGTTTCCAGGATTCCCATCCAAAAATCGATCTGTTACAATTTGGTATATCACGTCGGTAGAAAAACTTGAAGAATTTTCTACCGATGAATCTTTAGTTGACTCGCTGTATCCCCAGACTGATAAGGTGTTGTTGATTGCAAGAGCGCAAATTATCATTGAGATCACAGCAACTGTTGAAAGTTTACATATAACTACTCTTTTCCTGCTTGAACTGTTATTCATAAAA
>ENA-UOOI01002125-UOOI01002125.1-fermentation-metagenome-genome-assembly--contig:-NODE-2125-length-18160-cov-10.254791_pt1 | contig 18160 bp, 16 predicted proteins | sample MGYA00245779_ERZ724027 | MGnify/ENA primary metagenome ERZ724027 (study PRJEB28704, sample SAMN03018318) | fermentation metagenome | biome: anthropogenic terrestrial biome; feature: soil...
TTTCAATATCATATTTATTATAAATATAATCAACTACTTCAAGCCACAATTCATCTTTTTAATGCTATTTTCACAAAAATCCTGTATAATATTATCCATAAGAGACTTTCCTTCTTTCTTTAATGTATTTTGTTTTGCTTACTTAATATATTATCAAAGGAAAGTCTCTTTTTCCATTTCTTATCTTAAATAACCCTACAGTAATTTTACACTAAGATTGTTAAGTCTTGTTAACTTTTTATAAGATGAAAATGAATCCAGGTGAGCAATTGACAAATTTTTTGGTTTCGGCTATACTATTATTGTTAACCATAGATATTATATATGTTGACAATTGATTTTAAGGAGATGTAAGCATGAAATTGAAATTTTCCATTAGAGAGATGTGTACTGCAGCTATTTTTACAGCTATAACGGCTATATTGGCTCAAATTTCAATACCGCTGCCTTTTACACCTGTTCCCATTACAATGCAGGTATTTGCAGTATACTTGTCAGCTATGATTTTAGGAAGCAGACTTGGGACAATGTCTCAACTTATCTATTTGCTTGTGGGTGCAATAGGTTTGCCTGTTTTTGCAAGTTTTACAGGTGGATTTCAAATTTTGGCTGGCCCAAATGGAGGATATTTGATAAGTTATCTGTTAATAGCTTATCTTATAGGTAAAATTTCAGAAAAAGGTTCCAATCATATAATTTCAATAGTGGCGCTTATGGGAACTTTGGTGATATGTTATGCTGCGGGAACAATTTGGTTTCATTTTGTGACGAATATACCTATAAAAAAAGCAATATTTTTATGTGTTTTCCCATTCATACCGCTTGATGTAATAAAAGTTGTAGTTGCCTACATAGTTGGAATTAAGGTAAGGGGAGCTCTCTTAAGAGCGAAATTGATAAAATCAAATTGATGTTTTAACGATCTTTGATATGTTATAATAACTCTATAAAATAAATCTGTATTTTATAGAGAAAGGTGGTGTACTTTTGGCTTTTGCCAAATGTATTCTATGGTAAATATAAAAATCTGTGATTGTGTGAAGAACAATTTAGGATCCCAAGTTGCCATAGGCTCTTTAGAGGCAGCTGTTAAGGTGAAGGAATCAGATCCCATGCTGACGAGGGAGATATCTTTATTATCAGGTAAAATAGCAGTCCTGTATAAGTTGTCGGATGTCTCAAAACTTGCCAACATACATGCTGCAAGGGGAGCCTATAAAAAGTTTGGAAAAGATCCCAGCAGGTATAGAGTTTCTTCTGAATCTTTAGTGAGGCGCATAGTAAAAGGAAATGAACTTTACAAAGTCAACAATATAGTGGATATAAATAATTTGATTTCCATATATTCGCTTCATTCGGTTTGTGCCTATGATATGGATAAAATAGATTCAAAAATCTACTTTACTATAGGGAAAGAAGGGGACTCATATAGAGGTATTGGAAGGGGAATGGTGAACTTATCGGATATGCCGGTATTTGAGGACAGCAGGGGCGAATTTGGAAGCACTACCTCTGATTCAAGGAGAACTATGATAGAAAATGACACCAGAAGAGTTTTGATGAATATAGTTTCTTTTAATGGGGATGAAAATTTAGACAAATATATGAATTATTCCGAAGATCTATTGATAAAGTATGCTGAGGGCAAGATTATGTCTGCCCGGATAATCAAATAGAGATAAAAATTAAGAAATGCGTTTTGACATCCAGAATGTATTTCTTAATTTTTCCTTTTCTTTATCAATGCCGCCCTGTTTATTATGGAAGATCCGTATTTTTGGCGCAGGGTATCCATGACATTTTCTATTTTTTGTTCCTTATCTGATTTACTTTTTTCAAACATGGATATCTGCTTGATTCTATAATTTTCTGTAAATCCGCTTATACTTATTCCAAGTAGACGAATTGGAAGATGGGTATTCCAGCTTTTTTCAAGCAGATCAATTCCTGCCGAATAGATGTCTCTGGATAGACATGTGGGGAAAACTGTTTTTTGCCTGGTAATGGATTTGAAATTCGAATATTTTATGCTGATTTGTACTGTGTGGCCTCTTTTACCGTATTTTCTGGAAGTCATTGCCACTTTGTCTGAAAGCTGCATCAGGATAATTCTGGCTTCTTCTATATTGGAAATATCATGAGGAACTGTAATGGACTTTCCAATTGATTTCACATTTTCCTGCAGCCGTGGTTTTAAACTTGGATCATCAATGCCGTTGGCTAGTTCATGAAGTCTTCCGCCAATTTTTCCAAATCTTTTTATAAGATAATCCCTGTTGAAAAGTGCCAGGTTTCCTATGGTTTTAATTCCCATGTCCTGTAATTTCTGAGATGTTTGCTTTCCAATTCCGTACATGGATTGTATTCTGAGAGGCCATAATTTTGATTCAATGTCCTTTCTCCAGAGTTCTGTTATTCCAAGAGGCTTTTTCATTTCAGAAGCCATTTTTGAAAGAAATTTATTTTCGGATATGCCTATGGAGCATCCTAGTCCCAGTTTGCTTCTGATGTGATGACTTATGAGCTCTGCCGACTTTAGAGGGTTGCCAAATATTCGGCCGCAGCCTGTCATGTCGAGCCATGCCTCGTCAATGCTGTTTTGCTCGATAACAGGTGTGTAGGAGGATAAAATATCCATGACCTGTCCGGATTTTTTCTTATAAAAATCTTTGTCGGGCGGAATAACAATTAAATCTGGACATAGTTTAAGTGCTTCACTTAAAATCATTGTAGTTTTAATTCCAAATTTTCTGGCCCTGTAGTTTGCTGTTAAAATAATTCCTCTCCGGTCCTTGGGATCCCCTGCAACTGCTGCCGGTTTGCCGATTATTTCCGGGTGCCTTGTTGTTTCACAGCTTATAAAAAATGCATTCATATCTACAAGAAAGATTACTTTTTGCATATTTTCACCTGCTTTTACTCCTTATAGATAATATTATATAGGATTTTTCCTGAAAGATAAATTCAAGTGCTTTATTTTATTGTTAAGTTTTATTTTTAAAAAGTCCATTTTTACAATAGCCGCAGGAAAACCAGCTGCAGACGGCACAAGTTTCCCTGAAGTTTTTAAAAGTCAGGTTTTTATTTAGGGCGTCCAGCAAATCTCTATATTTATATATGTAATTTGGCTTTATCGTTAGAGTTTTTAGCGAACTGGCATCTAAAAAGGAAATTTTGGCCTGACTGTCACAGTGATGATCCTTCAACATATGGGGACATTTACTGCAGAGGTCGTCGGCTTCTGTCACAATTTTCACCAAAGCATCGGGATTGAGTGAATTCACTACCTTATCCATGTTTTTTACAAAATCTTTACTGTAGCCCTTTCCTATGTACCCCTGAATACAAAATATATGGTGGGCTCTTAGAATTAACATTTTATCGAAACCGTCCTCAAAATATATTGTCAACAAGTATTATAATTATAGTTGACAATTATAGTATATCCATCTTCCAAAAATTTGTCAACATATATGTATATACAGCAAATAAGCACCTTGTGTCAGTGCTTATTTGTATTGACTATCTTATATATTGTCCTGGTCCGTCAGTATCTTAGGTCCGTCTTCTGTTATTGCAATGGTGTGTTCATATTGTGCGGATAAACTGCCATCAGCAGTACGTGCAGTCCAATTGTTACTGTCTACTGTGACTTCGTAGATTCCTATATTTATCATAGGTTCTATGGTAATTACCATGCCGCTTTTCAACTTTAACCCTCTTCCAGGTTTCCCGTAATGTGGTACGGCTACATCATCGTGCATTACCCTGCCTATGCCGTGTCCCGTATAATCTCTTACCACTGAATATCCAAGGGGTTCCGCGTAAGTTTGTATTTCATGTCCTATATCACCTATATGATTTCCGATTACCGCTTTTTTAATACCCCTGTAGAGGCATTCTTTTGTAACCTTCAAAAGATCCTTTGCCTCCTTGGATATATTGCCTACTGCATAGGACCATGCCGAGTCTGCCAGCCAGCCGTTTAAATTTACAACCATATCGATGGTTACGATATCTCCGTCTTTTAAAGGTTTTTTATTCGGGAATCCATGGCAAACCTCGTCATTTACAGAAGCACACGTAGCGTAGGGAAATCCCATATATCCCTTTTGCTCAGGGGTAGCGTTATGCTGCTTTAAATATTTTTCTACGAAAGAATCTATTTCCATGGTAGTTATGCCGGGTTTTATCATCTTTCTTATTTCTCTGTGGCAGGACGCAAGTATTTTTCCGGCTGCCGCCATGTAACCTATTTCTCTTTTAGTCTTTATATATATCATAATTCTCGCCTCTGTTTTTAAAATTAGTACACAAACACTTATTATTTTAACATATTTTCTTATAAAAAAACTATTGTTGGTTTGTTTTTTGTAATTTAAGGAATCTGGTGATTAAATGAATTTTTCATTATATTTTCTGCAAAGGACCTTGCCTTTGATTTTATACCTGGTATCTTGAATATGGCCCCAGGATCATTGGCAGTTTCCGTAATTATTGAATTAGGAGGCAGCCTGAAGCCCTTATTTATATTGAGGGCTCCTATCAGCTGCTTTGCTACGGAATCACTTCCTGAATTTCCGGAAACTATTACAGCAAAAATGGATTTGTTATAGAAACTTATCTTATGATATAGTACAGTCAATCTGTTTATGGTAGCAGTTAAGTTTGCTCCAATGGAATCGTTATAATTTGGACAGAGCCATACTACTGCATCCGAAGATTTTATGGAGGGAAGTATATTTTCTACCATGAACCCACCATAAAAGCAGCTGTTTTGTTTGCCGTAGTGCAGACAAAGCTTGTAGTGACAACCCTTGCAGTCAAGTATTTGCCCGTTTTCAATCTGCAGTTCTTCTATTGATATTTTTTTTAGATGTTTTGAAATCAGGTGCCATAGGTCAAGTGTGTTGGATATTTTATGGGGAGAAGAGTATAAAACCGTCATTTTTTTTATTGCTGCTGCAGATTTATATTCTGCCAACCTCTTTCCAAGCTTGGCACTTAAAATTAAACATATTTCTTCTAGAGGACGCTGGGTGGATTTTTGCCAGGTTAAAAAATTTTTCAAATTGGCAGTGGCTTCTACCAATGGGTGGCCTATAAAATTGCATCCCAGTTTATTTGCCATAAAAATTATGTCCTGGGCAGCCCTTTTTGTTCCCAGTTCTGAGCTGCTGTGAATTAAAAGGGCTGCAGTGGAGCCTTGAAAGGCATCTTTGGATTCTGAACTTAAATTGCTGAAAAAAATAAGCATGGGTATATCAAAGCAAATACTATTGTCCAATTCTAATAAAAACAGTATTTTTTTATTCCTGAAATCAGTATTATGCCAATTGAGAATGTAGTGTACAGTATCGAATTCCCTTATAAAACTGTTTAACATTTTCTTTAGTTCGGAGGATATCTTATCATTTGGACATATAACATAAAGTTCTTCCATAATTTCACCCCTATTGATCTATGGCTTGAATTTTAACAGCTGTTTATAAGTCTGGTTTAACCTGTAAAATAGAGATTCCTGCATGTTTCCGTAGTATTCTAACTGGGTACCATAAGGCAGCAGCCTGTTCCTGCATCCCATAAAAGCCCCTCCAAGGAACGTACTGCTGTAGTTCCAGCTTCCTTTTATAGTATCTATTATTGAAAAGGCACCGGAGGATATGGCAGGGGCGATATAGGGTTTAAAACCGATGCTTCTCATATACATATTGGCATTTTTAGCCTTCTCAGTTAAATAATTTGATACTTCTTCATTATAATTTTTGATGCTGTTGGCAACTACAAGACCGTCGCCGTGAGGACCGAAGGATCTTCCTTCTTCGAGAAAATTTTCCCTACTGTTTAATTTTAAAGCATAGTAATTGGCCCTGGCATTCATTACGCCTAGACCGTATCCTCTTATTTGATCCGGAAGAAGTCCCGTACTTAACGCAGATTTACAAAGCAGGTCCACCGGATCCGAAACTACTGCAAATATCCCCTTAAAATTGTAACTTTTAGCTTTGTGGGCATAGTCTTTTATCACTTTTGAATTTCCCTTAAATTGTATGAGCCTTACGTCGGATACGTTTTCCCCGATTTCAGGTACACCCTTGGAAACACAGAATATGAACATATCGCCCTTAAAAAGATCCTCTTCTTTTTTTAAAGGAAGTATTTTCGGAAATAGGGAATCAATATTGGAATCTGTGATTTGGCTGCATTCGTATTCCCATCTTTTTATCCTGTTTTCATCGCTGTCGTATATGGATATGGTATTTATATATTTTCCCCCCAATATTCTGAGACCTGCAATTAAAGTTCCACCTACATCTCCCAGACCTGCTACTGTTAGGTTCCATTTACGGAAATTACTGCTGTCGTGAAAGACCGGAAAGACATGGTCCAGTCTTTCGGCCCAGTTAGGATAAGCTGTGTTTAGGCATACCAGCCTGTTTTCTTCAATGGATTTTAAAAGCCATTTTGGCAGGGTATAGTCTGCAGAAGTTTTACACCATATGAATTCCAGGCTTTCTTGTGTTGAAAATACTTGGGAAGGATGGGTTATATAATAGCACATTCTGGAATTGTCTGTATTTTCATTTATCAATCTGTAAATATATCCACTGTAGTTGGAAGCGGCTTTTTCTTCGACAGTCCTAAAGGGAAATGATATCTCGGAAATAAGCAGCTTGTTTTTGTAAATATAATAGTGAAATTGCATTTTAACACCTCATTTTTTATTGTTCAAAAGCATGTTTCATTCGAGTTAGAATCTCCAGATCATTTTTGATATAACCTGATGCGGGAAGATTGAGATTGAAACTGATATTTTTTCCCGGATCGGGACACCTTGGTGTGGCAAATACCTGTCCTAAATAGGATAAAGTCAAATTTTTCTCGTGAATGACATGGTATTCTTCTTCTATTGTTTCCAGTATATTCAAACTGTTTTCCAGACAAGTTCTTGATAGACCGTATATGTTGGATTTGGAAGTATTTTTTATAAATGCGGGATAAGTATAAGGCAGAATTAAATTTATCGATGGAAGCAGATTTCTCTCCGGATAACTTCCCCTGTAAAGTGCATCTCCCCCTATGAATGGATAGAGAGAATTTTCGTTAAACCATAATTTTAATCTTGGAATAAAATACACGCTTTCTACAGCCCTGCCCTGCATATCCATGAGATCCTTGCCCCTTCCGGACAGTACTGCAACAATAATTTTTTTAACTTCTACATCTTCTTTTTTAAAAATGGGATCTACAGCTTTTATCCGGTACCCCTTGTGAAGCAAATTGTCCACTAATATTACAGGTCTCTGAAAAGCCTTTATCATTTTTATCTGTGTATTTAAATCCAGGTAATGGGGAAACTCACCTATTATAAATTTTTTCATGTCTGGAAAAAATAATTTTTCTGTATGCAGTGCTTTGGTGACGGTATTTGGTATGATGTACCGCTCCAGTATGTCGCCGTAAGGTACACACATGGCCTCACCTAGTTTTTTGGGCGATAAATTGTAAGTAGGTACTAAATTTTCTTTGCAGATTTTTCTTATGAGACACTGGTATACAAAATTTACGTTAAAAGAGAGTATGAGTTCTCCTGGATATAGTTTAACTACGCTTTCAATTAATTTTTTACGACACTTGTAAATAGCGTTTACAATTTTAGGATTGCTCCTGAATGGTTCTTTTATTATATTTTGAAGGTCAAAGTTTATTATACAGGGTGCATTCATGTTGACTGCGTATATTGGACTGTCATCATCGCAGAAGGGAATCTTTATAAACCCGTATAATTTCAATAGAGGGAAAATATCACTGCCATATATTTCCCTTTTGAAAGCATTTTTGTATACGGCATATTCATAATCTTTGGATACATACAGAGAAAGGGCTTCTGTAAAGAGAATCTGTGCAAGTTTTTCCTTTTTGTATTTGTTTTTGATATAAAGTCCATCTATCGATATAATCCTCCCCGTGCTGTTTTCACGTATATATTGTGATACCCCGGTATTTTTAAATTCATTGTACAGCATAGAGGGACGAATCCAGTGCATAATACAAAAACCCAATATTTCTTTTCTGACAGTATCTTTTAGGAATACGATGCAAAAAGAAGGTTTAGAAGATATTTCCCTGATTTTGTTTATAAAATTGTAGGTGCAGTCGGGTATGCACTGATTTATTCTGTTTAAGACTTCATTGCCGAAATTTTTGAATACTTCCCTGTCGAGCCACAGTGATTTTATAAAATCTTTATCCTGTGATTCCCGCTGATAAAATCCGTTTGCATATATATACTGTTCTGCCATAGGATCCACAAGGGTGGAAATGTCCCTGTTGTTGTCAATAGAATTTCTAATTTGACTGGAACTTATATTTGAATATTTTGAATTTAATCTCAATATGAGCACGCTTCCGTCTATTTTTTTTACAGCCGGTTTTAACAGATCCCTGTCCCTGCCCCTTTCAAATATTATATGAGAAAAAGTGTGAATTGAATTTTGAGTTTTAGGGGACTTGTAACTGGATGCATTCAAAATTACATCGCTTCCCACACACATATAGACCTTTGAATTGGGAAAATTTTTTTTCAGTGTTTTTAAATTTGACTCATTGGATATATTTGTAGGGTACATATCGGGGTAAAGATATATGTTTAATTCACTGGCTGTAGACATGGTGACCAAGTTTCGTCTCAGAAGGTTCGGCAAAGTTTTTTTGGACCAGGAAAATTCGTCTATAGACAGGTATACTTCAAAGCCCAGGTCGCGTATATATTTTGCTATTTCCTTGTGACTTAGTGAAAAAGGATCAAATGTTCCGGGGAAAAAAGCTACCTTTTGAGGGAATGGTATGTCTATATTACCGTAGAAAAAAGTATAGTCCGATATAAACCTGTATATGTGATTTAAACTTGCTGATCTAGTTAAAAACAGTAATTCTTGATTCTCGTTATCCGTGATCAGTGTCAATATTTTCTTTGCTGTACGCTTGAATATGAATTCTTTTTTAGTCAAATCCATGTAGTCAGTGTCAAAGATCTCCCTTCCTATAACGCTGAATGCAGATTGTTTAACTTGAAGATTGTAATCTCCCAGACCATTTAACAGTATCCCGAGCATTTTATCCAGTCTTTTGAGATAATTGGTTTCGGATTCTTCAAATCGATCTTTGTAAATCCAGTAATGGGATATAATAGTTCCTACAGTTTTAAATGTAAGGGATTTTAAATTTGAATTTGAAGTTTTGACTTTATAAATTGAATCGTCTATGAATTCATCCAGTTCTTTTGGCTGGAGCCATAAAGCAGCCTGCCCCGTATATCTTGGAATATATTCGGTAAATCTGTTTCCCTCTATTTCAAGGGCCCTTAAAAGTTCTACCGCAACTTCGTTTCTTTCAGATAATGAAAGATAGGGCATAATTTTTAGTATAGCAGCACCTGCAGTATTTCTGACAATTTCCACAGCACTTACTTTTAGTAGGTTGCAAAAATGTATAGCTGTATGTAGACCCATGGACTGCGGATTGTCGAGTGCATGGTATAGAAGAAGTTCCACCTGGTTCTTTTTCCTTATCCAGTTTGTAGCAGTTTTTAAATTGCTTAAAAATATATCCGTTACTATTTTATTGGTTAGATTACAATAATATTTAAATGTGTTTGTGACGTCATTGTTTAAATTTAATTTTTTATTTATCTTGAATATGAGAAAGTTCTCGGCAGTAATCCTGCTCTTTGCAGTTATCAAGTTAAAGTGTTTTTTCATTTTTTCCATAAAATTACGGCTTTTCATAAGATCACCCGAAAATACCAAGACTGCTTCCAGAGCTTCCATCCTTATAGTGCTGTTTCTCTTTTTTGTTTTGGAGAATATATAGTTGAATAAAATTTCTTTGTTTTCACTGGAAAGATGTTTCCAGGGAATATATTTGCAGGTCTCAAGTAAAAACACTTCACAGGCTGAATTTTTATATTTTTCCTCGCTGTAAAATGTCATGAGCACATCAATGTATTTTGGTATGAGTGATTTTCTGCAATTTTTGAAAAGAGAGTTTATCATTATGCTTATGCTGTATCCTATATTGAATTTATGTTCGGAGATCACTTTATAGCTGGGCGACAGCATGATCTCCATATATTTTTTAAGAAGGCTTGTTCCGGACGTGATTGGAGGAAGTATTTTTACGTCTTCAGGCAGTTCCTTCCTGTAATCCTCGTCGAAAGTGGCTATTAGTGTTCCCATCAGTTCTGCACAGTGTCTTCTTATATCATCTTCGGGATGAATTAGATTTTCATATAAAAATTTTAGCGTCTGAAGTTTTTGTTTTTGAGTGAGGTAAGTTGAGTATTCTTGAAATATTCTTATATATTCGCGAAAGATTTTCCAGTCGTTTTCACTTCTTGCCATTTCAAGTATGGTATCCAGAGAGTATTCGTCTCTCAGCTGATACATGAGGTTTATGTTATGGCTTATTGATAGATATTTTAAGTTCTGTACTATGCTGTTTCCCTGGAGAAGGGTATAATTTTTATGTTTTGTTTTTACGGGAGGGAAACTTTGTTTCGGTTCTACATCGATTCCAATATCCAGAAGAAAATTTTCAAAATCCTTTAATTTGGCATAAACTTTTTTGTATCTTCTGCTTTTCTGCTGATTCATGTTTTCCAGCTTGCCCGAAATTATATAGAAAGATTCACTTAGGGAGAACAGTTTCATGTAATTTCGTCCGTTTTTGAGTTCATTTTTTATTCTGAAATCGGAATATATGAGAATTAAAGATTCCAGAGAAAGATTTTCCAATTCCAAATCCCATACGGAATGATTTATGGCCACATTTCTTATGTAATTTATTCCGCACCTTTTGAACCATTGATCTGTATAGTAGTAATGCAAATGGGGAACTTTTTTGGATTCTGCACATTTACATCCGTATTTTCCGAGATCATGTCCGGCGGCGGCACCGGATACCCTTCCGAGATCCACAGGGATACCTGTGCTTTTTAACTGCCTTGCTATATAAAGGGATAGATAGTGTACGCCGCATATGTGTTCCAAGGTAGTGAAACCTGTCAGCTCGCCATTTATTTTCATCATTTCATAGGTATATTGCGATAGAAAAGCTTTTATAAATTTTCTATACTCTTCAGGATGTTCCAGTTCCGATTCTTCTTTTAAAGTTAAAAATTGCAGTGGATAACGACTTTCCCAGGTGCCGTCGCCAGAGTTTTTTTGTATGCTGCATATTGTATTGAATATGGCCAGATATAATTCACAAGGAGCGGTCAGCTGCGGTATCATTTTTACAGTTACATTTTCAGGAAAATTTTTTTTCAGAGTATATTGGTATAAATATAAAAGCCAGTTGTCAGGTGATTTGTGACCTGAAAGTGAATCCATCATGAACTGACATAGTGCCAGTGTGCTTTTGGCTGAAAAATCTTTGCTTGACAGCTGGTTTTTGAAAGCGTCCTTAAATTTAGGACCTTTTATGCTTTTGTATATCATATGTTTATTCATATTATATTTTTTGATCCATTTTGCACTTGTGATTTTTTTTAATATTTTATTGTAGTTTTCCGTGTAGGATATGGGATTCATAATTACCTCCAAATATACTATTTACAGAAATTATATACTTTTCACAAACTTTTTTCAAAAGAAAGTTTTTTGTGACAGATGTCTTGATAGATATTTATGGTATAATCAATAATATAAATATAAAAATGTCCGCGAATAGAGGTTATCATATGAGAAAATTCAAGTTTAGAATCTGGGACAATGAAGATAAGTGCTTTTATATGAATAGCAATCCTTATCCAGAAAATATGACGGGGGACAGGGAGAGATTTATAACTACGGAATTTACAGGACTTCAAGATAAAAGAGGGAAGGATATCTATGAAGGGGATATCATAGGAATAAACCGGGAGGAGAGTTCTTTAAAGCTTCCAGTAAAATTTGGAAGATATTCCTTCGACAAATTGATAGGTGAGTGTGGGGAAATCAGTGAAGCTACAGAGTTGTATGGTTTTTACGTGGAAAATGAATATCTGTATATTCAGATGCTCAATAGGAATGTAGAAGTTCTGGGGAATATATTTCAGGACAAAAATTTTTTAAAACAATAAAATTAAAAGGGAGTTGTTGCATATTTATGCAGCAACTCTCTGCATTTTAGAGATATTTTTTCTCCTCTTGAAGAAAAATATCTGTGGTTTTATTGTCATGATTGCACATGACAATGTTTTTTAAGTCTATATCGTCTCTTTTTAGGAATTCTACTGAAGTTTTGAGAAGTATTTCTGCACATTTTTCTTTTGGAAATCCAAATACGCCAGAACTTATGGCCGGTATTGATATGGAAGTTAGATTATAGGATTCCGCCAGGGTGAGCACACTTGTTACGGCTTTTCTTAATTTGTTTTCTTCATTTCCCTCTCCCATTATGGGCCCTACAGTGTGTATTACAAATTTAGCTTTCAGATTATGACCGTAAGTTATGACAGCTTTTCCTACGGGCAGAGTACCTATTCTTTTTATGAGTTCGTCGCTGTCTTTTTGTATTTTAACTCCGCCGGCCCGCACTATGGCTAAAGCCGCACCTCCGCCGTGACTTAAAGAACTGTTGGCGGGGTTTACTATTGCATCGCTTTGTTCTTTTGTTATGTCTCCTTTCTTGATTAAAATTTTTCTGTCGCCTATTTTAATCATTATCATTACCCCCTCTTAAAATATTTTAAGGCAATTAATAGTTAATGATGGATAATTGAGGCTGAAATCTTTAAAAAGTATTCATTAACTTTTAACTTTTATAATATAATTACTGGAATTTATATGAAAAAATTTACATATGTTGCCTATTTCATTTAGAGTTGCATCATTTATGGGAATTCCGTTTTTGATCTTGTCGTTGTAGGATTCCACTTCTTTTTCACCATGGGTATATATTCTAACGGCTCCCTTTGCTTTCTTTGAATTCCTAAGTTCGGATAAGTACCTGGAAAGCCTCTTTTCAATGGATTTTTTATCACCGAACATACCATAATCTACAGCACATAAAAAATGACAAGTACCTGAACCACCCTTTCCGTCTAGGTGGACATAATTTCCGGTATCACCTCCGGACAAAATGGCTGTAAATATTTCAACTGCCAGTGCAAAACCGTATCCCTTGTGGCCGCCTGTTAGTTCCTTAGAGCCTCCCAGCGGAAGTAATCCTCCTCCAAGTTTTTTAGGTACATTATATATTATATCATAGGGATCGGTGGTATCTTCTCCATCTTTATTCAGTGCAAGTCCCAGTGGCAGCGGCTCTTTTTTCTTGTTGTAAACTTCAATTTTGCCTCTTGTGACCACGCTGGTAGCCATGTCCATCAGGAAGGGGTATGGTTCGGCCGGTATGGATATGGCAATGGGATTTGTTCCAAGCATAGCTTCTTTTCCGAAAGTTGGAACTGTGACGGCTGGTGAATTTGTCATAGAAATTCCCATGAGTCCTTCTTTCTCGGCCATTTTGGCATAATAACCTGCAATGCCGTAATGATTGGAATTTCTTACAGAGACCATTCCAATTCCCGAAGTCTTGGCCTTTTTTATAGCTATATTCATAGCTTTTTTGCCTATTAATTGTCCCATACCGGCTTTACCATCTATAACTGCCGATATGGGTGTTTCACTTATGATTTGTGGATTGGAATTGACTATTATTAGACCTTGTTTTATTTCATTATAATATTTTATTAATCTCTGAACCCCATGGGATTCAGTTCCATATAAATCCGATAATAAAAGTACATCTGTAATAGTTTTACTATCCTCTCTGTTGAATCCAAATTTTTCAAAGACGATATGGCACAGCTTTTTTAAACCTTCGTATTTAACTTTTGAATAAGTCATTTTTACCTCCTTATAAGTAATTGATATCTGATTATATTTATAATAGTATATTTTGACGATTAGTTCTAGTGTATTTTATGCTATTTTGATCGAGTTGAAATAATTGACACTATCAATTATAATAATGTTGATTATTTATGAAAATTGAAATAATTGATACTATTTGGATACCAATGCTCTGAAAAGAGGTATGTTTCTATGAAGAAAAAGTATAATTATGTGAAAGTTAATCCAGCGGAGAATATGACTATATTTGTATTGGACAAGGTTAACAGAAGTGAACAGCCTGAAATGGCGGACAAATTGATGAATTATAACAGTGTTTGTGGGGAACAGGTGGGTTTTGTTGAAAGTCCTGAGACGGTGGAGGGCAAGAGAAAAAATGTTATCAGGCTTCAGATGATGGGAGGAGAATTCTGTGGTAATGCTGCTAGATCCTTTGCTGCATGTATGGCATTTTTCCATGATTCAAGTGCAAAAAAAATTAAAAAAAGATATTTTATTGATTTTGAAATGTCGGGAGCGGACGGACTGATAAGCTGTGAAGTGAGAAGAACTGAAAGAGAAAATGTTTTTTATTCCAAGGTTCAGCTTCCCATACCCAGAAAAATGGAAAAATGTAAATTCTCAATTGAAAATAAGAACAGGGAAATAGATGCAAAAAAAATTGAGCTTTGTGGAATTACACATTTTATTGTGGATGCAGGTGAAATTGAAAATAATAAAGATTTATTTTCAACAGTAAAGAGATATATGGATGGAGAAAAATATGATGCTTTTGGAATAATGTATTATAATTTACGAGAATGTTTTTTGAAACCTTTGGTTTATGTCAAAGCTACTGACAGTCTGTTGTGGGAAAAAAGCTGCGCATCTGGAACTGCAGCTTTGGCAGTTTCACTTACTGATAATGAAGGCGAACATAATTATGCCGTAAAACAGCCCGGGGGAATATTAGAAGTTTCAACTTTAAGTAAAAATAATGAGATTAAGGATATTACTTTGAGTGGACCAGTAGAGATAGTATCAAAGGGAGTATTTTATTATTGTTTGTAAAGGAAGAAATTTTTAAATCCAATTGTTTGTTTGTGGTTGTAAAATAAAAAAGATGGAAGGTAAAAGCAGTGGATAGAATGTTAAAAATAGGCAGCAGGGATTTTAAAATTGGCAAAAAAACTTATATTATGGGTATATTAAATGTCACACCGGATTCTTTTTCTGATGGGGGAAAGTTTAACAGTATAGAAAAAGCCGTCAAGTACGCCAAGAAAATGGAAGCTGAAGGTGCGGACATAGTAGATGTAGGTGGAGAATCCACAAGACCTGGTCATGTACCGGTAAGCGAAGAAGAAGAAATTGAAAGAGTGATTCCTGTAATAAGTACACTTGTAAAATGTGTAGAAGTGCCCATTTCAGTGGATACATATAAGGGAAAGGTAGCAGAAAAAGCTATAAAGGCTGGTGCATCTTTTATAAATGATATATGGGGATTTAAAAAAGATCCCTATATATCTGAAGTGGCAGCTCATTATAAAGTACCCTGCTGTCTCATGCACAATAGAGATAATAGAAATTATAGGAATTTGATGGAGGATATTCTGAATGATTTAAGAGAAAGCATAAATATAGCTGTAAAGGCTGGAGTAGATTCTAGAAATATAATAGTGGATCCCGGTATAGGGTTTGCAAAAGATTATGAGCAAAATCTGGATGTTATGAATAACTTGGAACAGCTCTCTCAACTTGGGTGTCCAGTGCTGCTGGGAACTTCCAGAAAATCTATGATAGGAAGGGCTTTGAATCTTCCTGTGGGCCAGAGACTGGAAGGTACTATAGCAACAACGGTAATAGGTATAATGAAAAAATGTGATTTTGTGAGGGTTCATGATGTGAAAGAGAATAAAAGGGCAATAATGATGGCAGATGCAATATTTAGAAGATAATTTTGGAAGATATTATAGGAAGGGAGAATATTGGGTATTTACTACCCAATATGTGTTGTTGTTATGGATGATAATAAAATTAAAAAAGCAGTGAAGATGATTTTAGAGGCTATAGGAGAAAATCCTGACAGGGAGGGACTTGCTGAAACTCCGGATAGAATTGCCAGGATGTATGGAGAAATATTTTCCGGACTGGGACAAAGTCCTGAGAAGCATCTAAAAAAGGTGTTTACTGTGGACAGTGATGACATGGTACTGGAAAAAAATATTGTATTCTATTCCATGTGTGAACATCATCTCATGCCTTTTTACGGCAGGGTTCACATAGCATATGTTCCGAGAGGCAAAGTTGTTGGACTTAGTAAATTGGCCAGAACTGTGGAAGTTTTTGCCAGAAGGCTTCAACTCCAGGAGAGGATGACTTATGAGATTGCAGATTCAATAATGAAATATTTGAATCCGAAGGGAGTTATGGTAGTTGTTGAAGCAGAGCATATGTGCATGACTATGAGAGGTATAAAAAAACCGGGCAGTAGGACTGTCACAACTGCTATTAGGGGTATATTTGTGGATAAACGTGAATTTAGAAATGAAGTATATGAAATGATTAAAATGAAATAGGAAGTGTTCTGTTCATGGAGAAAATAAATGCCATTTTAAAAAATAATAGGTTTCGCAGATGTTTAGATGAAATAAATAAATTTGAAGAGAAGAGGGAATTTTGCAGGCATGATATTTCTCATCTTCTGGATGTAGCCAGAATTACCTATGTAATTGTATTAGAAAGAAATATATCTGAAAAGAAAGAAATTGTATATGCTGCAGCCCTTCTACATGACATAGGAAGGGGGCTGCAGTATGAAAAAGGCATATCCCATGAACTGTCAAGTGCGGAATTGGCGGAAGGTATTTTGAAAGAGTGTGGATTTAGTGAAAGAGACAGGAATAAGGTAATAGATATAATACTGAATCATAGAAAAAAAGATAATAATAATTTATTGAATGATATATTTTATTTAAGTGATAAACTTTCGAGGAATTGTTTTATATGCAGAGCTGCAGCTAAGTGTAATTGGCCGGATGAAAAGAAAAATTCCGGCATTGAATATTGAATGATTTTTGCAGGAGTAGAGGGTGCTTTTTATGGATGTAATGTATATAAATGATTTGGAGGTATATGGATATCATGGCGTGAGCCGTGGAGAAAAAGATCTAGGCCAGAAATTTTTGATATCCTTGAAATTATATCTTGACTTGAGTAAGGCCGGGAAAAATGATGATCTCAATGATACTGTAGATTATTCGGCATTGTGTAAAGAAGTAGAAGAGGAGTTTAAAAGAGAGAAGTATAATCTTATTGAGAAGGCAGCGGAAGCCTTATCGCAGTTTATACTGAAAAAATATGACAGGGTAAAACGGGTCAAGGTAAAGGTTAAGAAACCCTGGGCTCCTATAGGTAAATCCCTTAAATGGGCGGCAGTAGAAGTGGACAGGTGCTGGCACAGGGCGTATATTGCAGTTGGCTCGAATATGGGTGACAGGAGAAAAAACATAAAAAGTGCTGTAGATATTTTAGATGAATCAGCTTTTAATAAGGTTGTGAAAGTTTCTAAATTGTATAATACCCAACCTGTGGGATACCTGAATCAGGAAGATTTTTTAAATGGAGCTCTGGAATTGAAAACATTGCTGTCACCGGAGAAACTTATGGATTTTTTGCTGGATGTGGAAAAAAAGCTGAAAAGAGAGAGAAAGATAAAGTGGGGTCCCAGAACTCTGGATCTGGACGTGATTTTATATGACAATTTGGTTACCGAGAATGGGAAAGTGGTTATACCCCATCCGAGGATGCACAAAAGATTGTTTGTGTTAAAACCTCTGTGTGATATTGCACCTTTTGCTGTACATCCTATTTTGAAAAAACGTATAGTAGATCTGACTTTGGAACTGGAAAAAACGGAAAAGTTATAAGGCAATTAGGCCTTTTGAATTTATATTCTTCAGAAGGTTGTTTTTTGCTTATTTTAGAATTTGACGCAGTAATCCTAACCAGGCGTATCAGTGTATGAAATTTAGAGAAAAAAATAGCTTGAGCCATGATATTGTATGATAAATTTGTATAACATATGTATATTGTGAAGAAAAAAGGGGAAAATATGATAGAATATCTACTGTTGTCGTTGATAACGTATGGTACTTAAAAATTTGTATCTAATATGTTTTTTAATTTTTTATTTAAAAAAGATATTGAAATATGTTGACAAGTAAGGCAACAGGTGATATACTATAAAAGCTGTCTCAAAGGGGCAGCGGATGAATCAATTG
>ENA-UOOI01002126-UOOI01002126.1-fermentation-metagenome-genome-assembly--contig:-NODE-2126-length-18147-cov-66.428919_pt1 | contig 18147 bp, 15 predicted proteins | sample MGYA00245779_ERZ724027 | MGnify/ENA primary metagenome ERZ724027 (study PRJEB28704, sample SAMN03018318) | fermentation metagenome | biome: anthropogenic terrestrial biome; feature: soil...
AGAGCATTGGTGGGCGCTCCGCGTATTCCGGGGCGCTGCGATCATACGATAAAAATGAAAAAAATGCGGGAGGCGCCTGCTGCATGAAATTTGATGCTTTTTCAGCCGGAATCGAACCGGGCGGCCTGAGGAACCGGAATCAGATCCGAATTCTGATCTGCTATCTTCTGGCCAGTTTGAATGTCCCCCTGCCCAAAAAAGACATTGTCGCCATCTTTCAGGAAAACGGCCTCGCCAATTATTTTGAAGTGACGAACGCGCTTTCCGACCTGACCGCGAACGGGACCGTGCTGCTCAAAGACGGGATGTGCACCGCGGGAAGCTCCGCGAAAGTCATCGCGGGCCAGCTCGACAGCGCCGTCCCCCCCGCCGTGCGCGAACGGACCGTTTCCGCCGCGCTCAGCCTGCTTTCGCGGATGAAGCGGGAAAGCGAGAACAAGGTGGAGATCACCGAAACGGACCGCGGCTGCCAGGTGACCTGCCATATCTCCGGCGGAGACACGGATCTGATGTCCTTCTCCCTTTACGTGCCCGACCGCCGCCAGGCAAACCTGGTCAAGCGCAATTTTCAGGACAGGCCTGACAGCATTTACCAGGTGCTGCTCGCCCTGATCACGGGCAACCGCGACCTGATTTCGGACATCCTCAAAGAAATGAGCGGAAAATAGCCTTTACTCCCCCGCGTCCAATGCGGCGCGCACCGCCGCCAGCTTTTGCAGATCGGTTTCCCATACGGAATATTCATCCATGCTGGAAGGCAGTTCCCCGACCGGCCGCTCTTTGCGGTAGGTCATGGAGCTGTCCGTTTTTTTCTGCCCGGAAAAATGGAAGACCCGCGCCGCCGTCACGCGGCAGAACGCCGAGAGCTCCCGCGGCTCGATTTCGCCCGTCACGTCGACTTCAAGGCCGTCTGCATTCAGGATCATCTGGGCGATCAGCCCGCGGCCGTCGTAGCACCGGCGGCACTGTCCGGATGTGAGCACCCCGCCCAGCCCCATCATCTTCGCCTGTTCGAACGCTTCCGCCGGACTGCGGCAGAAATCAAACGCGCGGTTCAGGATCAGCGGCGTCTTTTTCGCCGCGACAACCAGCTCGTCCATGCGGAGAACGTCGAGCGCGCCATCCGGCATCAGAATCCCCGCCAGAAGCGAATCGGCCCCCGCGTCGTGAAACATGGCCGCGTCGTTCTTCATGATCTCGAATTCGCCGGGAGTATAGCAGTAATCCCCGCAGCGGGGGCGGATCAGGACGGAAACGGGGAGGTCGAGATGGTTGCGCACCTCGTAAAACAGATTGACATCCGGCGTCGTCCCGCCCAGGATCAGGTCGGAACAGACCACCAAGCGGTCGGCTCCGGCGCGCATCGCTTTCAGCGCGGAATCGACGCCGTCCACACAGACTTCCAAAACACGGTTCAACGGTTTCTTCCCCCTTGTTCAAAAAATCAGCTGCACCAGCAGCATGTAAAGCGCGGTTCCCGCGCCGATGCTGAGCAGCGTGTTTTTCTTCCAAAGATGCAGGCCGGCGACGGCGAGCAGGGCGATCAGCTCGGGCAGCCCGTACGGATACCGCAGAGGGCTGACATCCTTCAGGCAGTAGACCACGAGCATGCCGATCACGGCGGATGGCAGCACCCGGCCCAGAGAAAGGATGGGCTCGGGCGTCTTTTTGCCGGGCGGGAAAAGGACGAACGGCGCGGCCCTGATCCCGGCGGTCGTGAGGGCCACGACGGCGACGATCAAAGCGGCGTTTCCGGCTTCAGGGTTCATCCGGTTCTCCCTCCCCCCGCAAGCTTCCGGCGGAAGGCCAGAAAAACCGCCGTCGTCAAAAACAGCGACGGCAGAAGGAACACGGATTTTCCGAACACGAGCAGGCAGATCAGCGCGATCGCGGCCCCAAGAAGCGCCGGGCGGCGATTCCCCTCCGCCTGCCAGCGGTCGAGAAAAATCACGGTGAACAGCGCGGTCATCACAAAATCGATGCCCCTGGAATCGAACGGCAGCAGAGCGCCTGCCGCCGCGCCCGCAACGGAGCCGGCCACCCAGTAAAGCTGGTCCAGCAGGGAAATAAAGAACCCGAACTGCTTTGGATCGACCCCGGCCGGCGCTTTTGCGGAGCAGAGCAGGGAAAACGTCTCATCCGTCAGGGAGAAAATCATATACGGCCGCTTTCTGCCCATGTCCCGGAACTGCTCCAGCATGGAAAGGCCGTAAAAGAGATGGCGCCCGTTGACCATCAGCGTCAGCAGCGCGGCGCTGACCACGGACGCCGCCCCCGCCATCAGGCCCACCGCGGCAAACTGCATGGAGCCAGCGTAAATGAAGACGCTCATCAACAGCGCCCAGAGCCAGGAATATCCCTTGCTCTGCAGAAGCACGCCGAACGCCGCGCCCAAAAAAAGGTAGCCCGTCATAATGGGAATCGTCTGAAAAAAAGCCGCCCACAGCGCCGGCATCCTTCTGTTCAATCAAACCCCTCCAAGACTTCGCCGCAAACAGATGATCAGTATTATCACATGCCGCAAGGCATGTTTCAATGCTCTCTCAGGCGTCGGAGGCTTTGCCTCCGCTTACGCCGTGAGGTTATTATAACATGCTTCTGCATAAATTGACAGATTTTTTAAAAAATTCCATGTCATGGAGGCGGAAAAAGCGCATAAAAAAACCGGGGATAAAAATCCCCGGAACCCTTTCGGCTTTACCGAAACAGCAGGTTTAACAGAAGCATCAGCGTAACCCCGGGGATTCCCCCCGCAGCGGAAACCCCGATGCTCAGCGCGCTGACCGGGATGCTGACGCCGGTGAAAAAGCCCGTGAAATTGACCGCGGCAAGCGCGCAGATTCCCACGCAGACGCTGCCGGCCGCCCGCTGCACCGGCTTTTTCGACCCCAGCAGCGCGTGGAGCGCCGCCAGCGCCAGAAAAATGCCGCACGCGATCAGAATCGTTATGAGGCTCGGCATCGCAAATCCCTTCTTCCGTCATTTTGAAAAAGGAGAAGCAGAAACCCCCTGTTCCCTGGCTGCCTGAAGCAAATGGCGGTAGCGGGCCATCAGTTCGATCCGCTGATGCACGCAGGCGTCGATCAGATCCGCGTTGCACTCCATCTGGAACCATTTGTCGTTGCAGGCCAGCAGCCTTGAAACTTCCCTCAGCTCATCCAATATCCGTCCGTGATCTTCCTGTTTTTTGACAGACGTCTTCGCAACCTGCTGGATATACTTGAGCACAGTTTCCATATTAGCTTCCGCCTTTCGGTTAATCTTATGCTAATATGTTGGTCATTTATTCCAGCAAATATACTTTACTGTGCAGAATTATTTGCGGAAACACCCGCCGGGGCGAAATCGATGCGCCCGGACGGCACATCCGCCGAAACGACCACCACCCGCAGCGGCTGCCCGATGGTCAGGCGCTTTCCGGTCGTTTCATCCACCTGCGAGACGACGCCGTCGAACTGGTAGTTGGCGCCCGGGAAGCTGATGACCGGGACGAACCCCTCGGCGCTGCTGGCGAGCTCGACGAAAACGCCGCGCATCGTCACGCCGCTGACCACGCCGTCGAATTCCTCGCCGATGTGCGCGCGCATATATTCCGCCATATAGCAGTCCTCGGCGCTGCGCTCGGCGGTCATGGCGCGAACCTCAAACTTCGAGGAATCGGCAGCCGCCGAAGCGGCGTAAGGCGCGTAGTGGAGCGTGATCTGATCCAACGGCTGCTTTTCCTCCAGCGCGGCAGTCAGGATCCTGTGGATCGCGAGGTCGGGGTAGCGGCGGATGGGCGACGTGAAATGGCAGTAATCCGCGAGCGCCAGGCCAAAGTGGCCGAGCGGCTCGGTGGAATACCGGGCCTTGTCCATCGTGCGCAGAATCTGGTGGGAAATGACCTTTTCGGACGGGGTCCCCTTCGCCTGTTCCAAAAGCGCGGCGAAATCGCCGGGGGCGGGCGTCTTCCCCTTCAGCATCTTCGTCTGAAGGCCGAGCGCCCCGGCAAGGTTCGCAAGGTTTTCCACCCGATCGGGGTCCGGGTTGCCGTGGACGCGGTACACGAACGGGATGTGCGCCTCGCGGGCAAGGCGCGCCGCGGCCTGATTGGCCGCGATCATCAGCTGCTCGATCATTTTCTCGGCATCGCCCTGCACGCGCGGCTTCACATCGATGCAGACGCCGTTTTCATCCAGCGTGAATTCGGATTCGCCGCTTTCCAGCTCCATGGTTCCGTTCTCGCGCGACTTACGGCGCAGGATGTCCGCAAGCTCCTTGCCGGTGCGGAGCGACTCCAGAACCGGCTCGTATTTCTTCAGAAGCTCTTCCGAAGCTTCTCCGCTGAAGATCTGATTGACCTCGGAATAGACGCCGCGCACCTTGGAATCGATGACGCTTTTCCGGAATTGGTACGAAACGATTTCTCCCGTCCGGTCCAGACGGATGATAGCGGAGAAGGTCAGCTTGTCCTCCCCTGCGTTCAAAGAACAGACGCCGTTCGACAGCTCTTTCGGCAGCATAGGGATGACCCTGTCGGCAAAATAGACGGATGTCCCCCGCAGCTGCGCTTCGTCGTCGATGGCGCTGCCCTCGCGCACATAGTGGGACACATCCGCGATATGGACGCCGAGCTCGAAGCCATCCTCCGTGTGCACGGCGTAAAACGCGTCGTCAAGATCCTTGGCATCCGCGCTGTCAATCGTGCAGATCGGCCGGTTTCGCAGATCGAGCCGGCCATTCTTCTCATCCCGGGTGACGGCGAGGCCCGCGACATGGGCGGCTTCCGTCAGCACCTCTTCCGGGAAGACGGAAGGAATCCCGTTCTGGTCCACGATGGCGTCGGCGCAGATTCTGGCGCTTTCCGCCCTGCCGTAAATCTTGACGACCTTCGCGCCCAGGCTTTCCCGGTGCGGCAGGCGGTACATCGACGCCTGCACCTTGTCGCCGTCCCTCGCGCGCAGCAGGTCTTTTTTATCGATGGGCAGATGGTACCGGATGGCGATATCCGGGATCAGCTCGTACCCGAATTCGGTTTTGAGCACAGTGCCCGTCGTAAAGCGGTCGCGCCGCTCCGTGACGGAGGAGACCTCCGCCTTTTTTCCGCGCGGGGTCACGCTGATGTTCTTGAGCAGCACCGTGTCGCCCACGATCGCCCCCTGAAGGTTATCCCCGTGGACGTAAAGGTCGTCGCCGCCGTCTTCCGGGCGCACGAACGCAAACCCCCTGGAAAGGGACATCACCTTGGCGCTGACCAGGTCTTCTTTCTCGGAAAGGCGCACCAGGTTCCTTTTGCTCACGGTGAGCTTTCCCTCGCTTTTCAGCTCATCCAGCGCAGCGTAAAACTGTTCCCTGCTTTTCACGCCGGAGCGGCGCATCAGCTCGCGCGGCGTAACCCCCCTGTTGATCTCCGACAGGGTCTTGATCAATTTTTTCCGGGCGCTGTCGTCCGGTTTTCCTTCATACTGTATCATAAACACCCTTTCCTGATAAAAAAGGCCCCGCTTTCCAGCGGAGCCTTCAGCTTGCACTTCTTACTTCCCCATAAAGAACATGACCGCATTGATGACGATGACCACCGCAAAAAAACCAATTGCAATCACTTTTGTCCAACGGGCCAGAAAAGCGTCGACCGAACGGGCCTTGTTCTTGGACAGAAACGTGTCCGCGCCGCCGGTGATCGCGCCCAGATTCTGCTGATGTCCTTCCTGCAGCAAGACGATCACCGTGATGGCGATCGAAAAAAGCAGCAGAACAATTCCGAAGAAAATTTGCAGGCCTGTCATAGCGCACCTCCAAAAAGAAACATTACCACTGTAGTTATCATACCACAGAATGTTCGCGTTCGCAATTGTTTTCTGAAAATTATTTTGTCCAGCATGCTCCCGGCATAATCCCGAAACGAAGGTTTTTCAAAAATTATTTTGCGTCCAAAGCTTTCCAGACATAACCCCGCGGCGCACGGTTATATTAAAGACATGCAATTGAATTTTTTGACGTGCGTCTGCATTTTCAATTGCCATCGCCGCCGCCGGACTGCTATTGGCTTTCCGGCGGCGGTTTGTTCTGCCGTTTTCCGCGCGTACTTACAGCTTCATCTGCTCCCCGGCCGTTTCCTGCGGGGTGGGCAGGGCGCCCGTCGACGGGAGCTTTTTGCGGTAGCGGTCCGGATTCTGAAGCCGGCCCTCCCCGAAAAGCTCCGCGCGGAGGATGCGCTGGCCGCGTTTCAGCGTCATGACGGCCACCCCCTGGGTGGCGCGCGTCGATTTTGCCGGAACCGCGCCGGTGTGCAGGAGCAGCATGCGCCCGCCGGAAGAGGTGAGCAGCACCTCGCGGTCCTCCCGGATCTGGAAGCACGCGGCGAGCGGCGACTTTTCGCAGTAGGCGCCGACAAGCCGGCGGCGGTTCGTCTTCGTCGCGTAGGACGAAAGGTCCACCTTGGCGGCCTTCCCGTTTTCATAGAAGAACAGCATATAGCCCTTATAATCCGCCGTGACGGCCATATAGACGGCGTTTTCGCCCTCCTCCATGCCCATTTGGGCGGGGATGTACTCGCCGAGCACGCTCGCCTTTCCGTCGTTCAGCTCCGAGCATCTGGCTTTATAGACCCGGCCGCGGTCGGTGAAGAACAGCAGGTCGCATGCGTTCGTCGCTTCCGTTTCCTGCGTGACCTCGTCGCCCTCTTTGAGCTTCTGTTCCCCGCTCATGCGCAGGGACTGGGGCGTGATCTTCTTGAAATAGCCGTCCTTCGTGAAGAACAGGCAGACCGGGTAATCGGAGACGTCCTCCTCGGGGGAGTACTCCTCGATCTCATCGGCGTAGACCAGCATGGTCCGCCGGGGCCTGCCGTATTTTTTGGCGACCTCTTTCAGCTCCGAAATGATGATCGACTGCACGCGGGCCCTGCTTTTCAGGATATCCTCCAGCTCCGCGATGTCGCGCTCGAGCTGCTCGGTTTCGCGGGTGCGCTTCAAAATGTACTCGCGGTTCAGGTGGCGCAGCTTGATCTCCGCCACGAACTCGGCCTGAGTCTCGTCGATCCCGAACCCGATCATCAGGTTCGGCACCACCTCTGCTTCCTCCTCGGTTCCCCGGACGATGGCGACCGCCTTGTCGATGTCCAGCAGAATGGCCTGAAGGCCGCGCATCAGGTGCAGCTTCTGCTTCTTTTTCTCCAGAGTAAACGACGTGCGGCGCCGCACGCACGTCTCACGGAACGCGACCCATTCCGAAAGCAGCCCGCGCACGCCGAGCACACGGGGCACGCCGTTGATCAGCACATTGAAGTTGCAGGAAAAGCTGTCTTCGAGCGTGGTCATTTTGAACAGGCGCTGCATCAGCTTTTCGGGGTCTGCGCCGCGCTTGAGGTCTATGGTGATCTTGAGCCCGCCGAGGCCCGTCTCGTCGCGGATGTCCGAAACCTCTTTGACCTTGCCCTGCTTGACCAGCTCGACGACCTTTTCCACGATCACCTCCACCGTCGTGGTGGGCGGGATCTGGGTGACGTCGATGCAGTTCGCGGACTTGTCGTAGGCATAGCGCGAGCGTACACGGACGCTGCCGCGGCCCGTACGGTAAATCTCCTCCATTGCGGCGCGGTCGTAAATGATCTGCCCGCCGCCGGGGAAATCCGGCGCCAGCAGGGATGAAGCGATGTCGAAATCCGGGTCGCGCATCAGGCCGATCGTGGTCTGGCACACCTCCGAAAGGTTGAACGGGCAGATGGAGCTCGCCATGCCCACGGCGATCCCGGTGTTGGCGTTGACCAGCACCGACGGGAAGGTGGCGGGCAGCAGCGTCGGCTCCTTCAGGGTGTTGTCGTAGTTGTCGACGAAATCGACGGTGTCGCTGTCGATGTCGCGGAACAGCTCCTCGCAGATGTCGTCCAGTCTGGCCTCGGTGTAGCGCGAGGCGGCCCAGGCCATGTCGCGCGAATAAAATTTCCCGAAATTTCCCTTTGAATCCACATAGGGGTGCAGAAGCGCCTCGTAGCCGCGGCTCAGGCGCACCATGGTGTCGTAGATGGCCGCGTCGCCGTGGGGGTTCAGCTTCATCGTCTGCCCCACGATGTTGGCGCTTTTGGTCCGCGCGGAGCCCAAAAGGCCCATGCGGTACATCGTATACAGCAGCTTGCGGTGGGACGGCTTGAACCCGTCGATCTCGGGGATCGCGCGGGACATGATGACGCTCATCGCATAAGGCATGTAATTCTTTTCCAGCGTGTCGGTGATGCGCTGCTCGACGACCTCGCCCGCGCCCTCGATCACCCCGTGCGCCTGCGGCAGGGAAGAAGATCCCCCCGTTTTCCTTTTTCCCGTCTTTTTAGCCAATTGTTCTGCTCACTCCTTAGCTCACATCCGCGGCGTCCAGATAGTCGCGGCCGTTCTGCGCGATGAATTTCTTGCGCCCGCTCAGGTTGTCCCCCAAAAGCAGGTCGAACATCTCCGCCGTGCGCCGCGCATCCGAGGGCATCACCTTGATGAGGCGGCGGGTCTTCGGGTTCATTGTGGTCAGGTTCATCATGGCCGGCTCGTTTTCGCCAAGCCCCTTCGAGCGCTGAACCGTGAACTTTTTGCCGCTCAGCTTCTGGATCACGTCGTTCTTCTCCTGCTCGGTATAGGCGAAATACGTCTGATCCTTCGCCGCGATCTCGAACAGCGGCGATTCCGCGATAAAGACGCGCCCCTGCTCGATGAGCGTCGGCGTCAGGCGGTACAGCATGGTGAGCAGCAGCGTGCGGATCTGGAACCCGTCCACGTCGGCGTCGGTGCACAGGATCACCTTGTTCCAGCGCAGCAGCGAAAGGTCGAACGAGGAAAGGTCCTTGTTCGCCTTCGACTTCACCTCTACCCCGCAGCCCAGCACCTTCATCAGGTCCGTGATGATGTCGCTCTTGAAGATGCGGTCGTAATCGGCCTTCAGGCAGTTCAGAATTTTGCCGCGGATGGGCATGATCGCCTGAAAATCGGGGTCGCGCGCCTGCTTGCACGCGCCCAGCGCAGAGTCGCCCTCCACAATGAAAATCTCCCGCTCCTCCGGCCTGCGGCTGCGGCAGTCCACGAATTTGGCGACCCGGTTCGTAATATCGAGGCTTACGGTCAGCTTCTTTTTCAGATTGCGCCGCGTCTTTTCCGCATCCTCGCGGCTGCGCTTGTTCACGAGCACCTGCGCCGCGATTTTGTCGGCGTCGGCCGGATTCTCGATGAAATAGACCTCGAGCTGATGGCGGAGCATATCCGTCATCGCCTCCTGGATCCCCCGGTTGGTGATCGCCTTTTTCGTCTGGTTTTCGTAGGAGGTTCGGTTGGAAAAGGACGAGATGACGAGGATCAGGCAGTCCTCCACGTCGGAAAACGTGATTTTGCTTTCGTTTTTATTGTATTTCCCCGTCTGCTTCAGATACGAGTCGATCTGGTACACAAACGCGTTGCGCGCCGCCTTGTCCGGCGCGCCGCCGTGCTCCAGCCAGCTGGAATTGTGGTAGTACTCGATCAGATGGTTGCGGTTGGAAAACGCGACGGCCACGTTGATCTTCACGTTGTACTCCGGCCGGTCGGCGCGGTCGCGCACGCGACGCTCCGCCTGCCAGAACTGGACGGAAGTCATCGCGTCTTCGCCCGCGATCTCCCCGGCGTAGTCGACGATGCCGTTCTGATAGCGAAAGCTCGCCGTCTCCATCTTTCCGCTCTTCTGGCAGCGGAACACGAAATTCACGCCGGCGTTGACGATCGCCTGGCGCTTGATCATATCGAGATAATATTCGGGGGGCACGTGAATATCCGTAAAGACCTGAAGGTCGGGCTTCCAGCGGATGCGAGTTCCGGTGTCCTTTTTTGCGTAAGGCTCGCGTTTTAAGCCGCCGACGTTCTCCCCGTGCTCGAAATGCAGCGTGTAGCGCATCCCGTCGCGGCGGATGTCGACATCCATGTACTCGGAAGCGTACTGGGTGGAGCACAGGCCCAGGCCGTTCAGCCCGAGCGAATACTCGTAGCTCTCGTCGGAATCGTTGTTGTATTTTCCCCCCGCGTAAAGCTCGCAGAACACGAGCTCCCAATTGTAGCGCTGCTCGCGGTGGTTGTAATCCACGGGGATGCCGCGCCCGTGGTCCTCCACCTCGACGGAGTCATCCTCGTAGCGCGTGACGGTGATCTCGCTGCCGAAGCCCTCGCGCGCCTCGTCGATGGAGTTCGAAAGGATTTCAAAGATGGAATGCTCGCATCCCTCGATCCCATCCGAGCCGAAAATCACGGCCGGCCTGCGGCGCACGCGGTCGGCGCCCTTCAGGGACGAAATGCTCTCATTTCCGTAGACAGGTTTTTTTGCCATATTCTTCCTCCTGGAAAAGATGTGAAGCAAGCCGAAAAAAAGGGAAATGTAACGGTAACATTTCCCCCTTTTCCAAGCATTATTCTTCTTGCCGGGACTCTTCTTTCACGCCGTCCCCGGAACAGCCGGCCCGGCGGGATTCCCTTCGGGCGGCAGGGACGGCCTGCTCATGATCTCCTTGAACTCTTCCCCGGTCATTTTTTCGTTGAGGAACAGGTACCTGGCCACCTCGTGCAGCTTATCCATATGCGCCGACAGAATGCTTTCCGTCTTCTTATAGGCGTCGCTCAGGATCGACTTGATCTCGTGGTCGATCGCGGAAGCGGTCGTTTCGGAATAATCGCGGATATGGCCCATATCCCGGCCGAGGAACGGCTCGCTGTTGTCGGTGCCGTAAGTCACGGTGCCGAGCCGCTCGCTCATGCCGTATTTGGTGACCATGGCGCGCGCCGTTTTGGTCGCGCGCTCGATATCGTTGGAAGCGCCGGTCGAAATATCGTCGAGCACGAGCGCCTCGGCGACGCGGCCGCCCAGCAGCACGACCAGGTCTTCCTGCATTTCCTTCTTGCATTTATAGGCGCGGTCCTCGGTGGGCAGCTGCATGGTGTAGCCGCCCGCCATGCCGCGGGGGATGATCGAAATCTGATGCACCGGGTCCTGCGTGGGGCAGTAATACGTCACGACCGCGTGGCCGCCCTCGTGATAGGCCGTGAGGGTTTTTTCCTTTTCCGTCATGACGTGGCTCTTTTTCTCGGTGCCGACCACCACCTTGATGGTCGCCTCCTCGATCTCCGCCATGGTGATGGCCTTCAGGTTCTTCCGCGCGGAGAGGAGCGCCGCCTCGTTCAGCAGGTTTTCCAGATCCGCCCCCGTGAAGCCGGCGGTGGATTTCGCGATCGTCTTCAGCTGCACGTCGGGGGCGAGGGGCTTCCCCCTGGCGTGCACCTTCAGGATTTCCTCGCGCCCCTTGATGTCGGGGTAGCCGACCATGACCTGGCGGTCGAAACGGCCCGGGCGCATCAGCGCGGGGTCGAGGATATCCGGGCGGTTCGTCGCCGCGATCATGATGACGCCCTCGTTCGCGCCGAAGCCGTCCATTTCCACAAGCAGCTGGTTCAGCGTCTGCTCCCGCTCGTCGTGGCCGCCGCCGAGCCCGGCGCCGCGCTGGCGCCCGACCGCGTCGATTTCATCGATGAAGATGATGCACGGCGAATTCTTCTTCGCCTGGTCGAACAGGTCGCGCACGCGCGACGCGCCGACACCGACGAACATCTCGACGAAGTCGGAGCCCGAGATCGAAAAGAACGGCACGCCCGCCTCGCCGGCGACCGCCCTCGCGAGCAGGGTCTTGCCGGTGCCGGGAGGGCCGACGAGCAGCACGCCCTTCGGGATGCGGGCGCCCAGCTCGTTATACTTCTTCGGGTTCTTCAGGAATTCCACGATCTCGCGCAGCTCTTCCTTTTCCTCGTCGGCGCCCGCCACGTCGGCGAAGGTCGTCTTGCGCTTCTCGTCGGCCATCTGCTTTACCTTGGCCTTGCCGAAATTCATCTGTTTCCCGGCGTCGCCCATCGTGGAATTCAGGCGCTTCATCATGAACCACCAGAACACCACCATGCCCGCCAGCAGAAGGAGCGTCGGAATCAGGCTTGCGATCCAGGAAGTTTCGGCGGGGCGTTTCAGGTCGCGCACCATGGGTTGGCTGGGATGCGCGTCGTCGTACTCGTGGACATAGGGCATGATCTCGTCGTTCAGCAGCCCGACGTTCGGCGCGGTGTACGAAACCTTCGTGCCATCCTTCAGCGTGATGGCCATCTCGCCGCTGCCCAGATCCATGGTGTAATCCGTCACCTGCTGGTCTTTGAAGTAATTGATGATCTCGGAATATTTATGAGTTTTCTGCGGCTTCACATTGCTGTAAATACTCGCCATTATCACGATGATAATGATGGGAACGCCCAGATAAATAGCCAGATTGCGCAGGTTTTTCTTGTTATCCAAATGAGTTCACTCCTCTGCATCCATTATGCATTCGGCCTGTCTACCCGCCGTAGATTTCCGGTTTCAAAATTCCCACGAAGGGAAGATTCCTGTATCTTTCATCGTAATCCAGGCCGTAGCCGACAATAAACTCGTCCGGGACGATCGTCCCGGAATAATCGGGGGTAATGTCGGCGGTCCGCCTGTCGGGCTTATCAAATAAAGTGCAAACCTTGACGCTTTTGGGCGAACGCGAATGCAAAAGCTCAAGTATGTAGCTCAGGGTGATGCCGCTGTCCAAAATGTCCTCCACCACCAAAAGGTCGTAGCCGGCGAGGGGGATGTCCAGATCCTTCGCAATTTTGACGACGCCCGAGGACTTCACCCCCGAGCCGTAGCTCGACACCGCCATGAAATCGATGCGGCAGGGCACGGTGATGGCGCGCATCAGATCCGCCATGAACACCACGGAACCCTTCAGCACGCTGACCATCAGCAGGTTTTTGCCTTCGTAGTCCCTGCTGATCTGCGCCCCGAGCTTGTGAACGATCTGTTTCAGCCGCTCCTCGCTGAACAGAACCTCTTTGATATCACTTGTCATTGACTGCACTCCTTATGATGATTAACGCTATGGGATCGGTTTCCCCGTCCACCCGCGCTTTCTGCGACGCGCCGATCCCCTCGATCCAGAGGATCTCGCCGCCGCTTTCCAGCAGCAGAAGCCTGCTGCGCCGGGAGGGGGGAATCTTTTTTTCATTCAGAAGTTTTTTCAGGCTTTTGGTGCCGCCGAACCCCGCGGGGCGGAAGCGGTCGCCTGACCGCCGATTGCGGAAAATAGAATTATTTTTTATTGTATCATAATTCACTGCATTATAAAATAACAAATTGTGAAATTTATTACTGTTTTTTTGATATTCTTCCCCGCTGATCAACTTTATTATGACCTCTCGTCCGTCTTCTGTCAAGGTTTTGGGGAATTGTACCGGAGTCATCCACTCTTTTTGCGGGGGCGGGGCCTCTCCGATAAAAAAAAGCCCGCCCTCCACCCGGAAAACGAGGCCGCCCGGCGCGGTGACGGAGCCGCGGCCGGCCCGCAGGATCGCGGCGGCGGCGCAGATATGTTCGGCGCTGTAATCGGTGTAGCCCGCGTCGCGCGCGGCAAGCGCGGCGGCGCGGGTCACAAGCGGCTGGGGCAGGCGCGCGAGCTCCCGCGCACAGTAGCCTTCCCCGCGCTTCGCGGCGGAAAGCTTTTCCCGCGCTTGTGCGGTCAGGAGCGCATCGTCCGCGGCGGCAAGGCGCGTCATGCGCGAAACCGCCTGCTCGAAAGCGGGGTTGATTTCCCTGAGCACGGGCACCACATCGAGCCGGATGCGGTTGCGGGCGTATTCCCGGCTGAAATTCGTGCGGTCCGTGACATAGGGAAGGCCGTAGAACGCGCAGTACTCCTCGACCTGCGCGCGCGTGACGCCGATCAGCGGGCGGATGATGCGGCCGCGCACCGGCGGGATGCCGGAAAGGCCCTTCACGCCGCAACCGCGGGTCAGGTTCAGCAGCACCGTCTCGGCGCAGTCCGAAAGGGTGTGCGCCGTCGCGATCCTGTCGTTTTTCCCGCACAGGGATTCCAGGAAGCGGTACCGCACGCGGCGGCCGCATTCCTCCAGCCCCGCGCCCGTCTGTCCGGCGATTTTTCTCACATCCGCGCGCAGCACGCGCAGCCCCACGCCGTTTTCGGCGCACCAGGAGCGCACGAACCGCTCGTCCCCGTCGGCGTCGCGCCCGCGCAGCCCGTGGTTGACATGGGCCGCTAGAAGCGGAACGCCGGCGCGCAGCAAAAAATGGGCGAGCGTCATGGAATCCGCGCCGCCGGAAAGCCCGACGACGACGCGGTCCGCCCCCTCGAGCATCCGGTATTGATCGAGCGCGCGGCGAATCTCTTCTTCCGCCGAAGGAGCGCCTTTCGCGCCGTTTTCACGATTCACTGCGAACGACCTCCTGGGATGTAAACCGCATGAACTCGCCCTGCCAGTGCAGGGGCACGGTTTTCAGCTCGCCGTGGCGGTTCTTTGCGACGATGCACTCGCCGCTGTTCCTGTCCACCGATTCATCCGGGGCGCTGCCCTGATAATAGTCGTCGCGGTACAGGAACAGCACGATGTCGGCGTCCTGCTCGATCGAGCCGGAATCGCGCAGGTCCGAAAGCACGGGGCGGTGCTCGGTGCGCTTTTCGCTGGCTCTGGCGAGCTGGGAAAGGGTCAGCACCGGAACCTCCAGCTCCTTCGCCATGATTTTCAGGTTCCGGGTGATCTCGGAAATTTCCTGCACGCGGTTGTCGATGTGCTTCGGGCTGGACATCAGCTGCAGGTAGTCCACGACGATCAGGTCGACGTCCTTCAGGCGCCGCACCTTCGCCTTCATTTCCGGCACGGTGATGCCGGAGCTGTCGTCAAAATAAAGCTGGGTTTTGGAAAGCACGTCCCCCGCCTCGATCAGGCGCATCCATTCGCCCTCGTCCAGCTTTCCGGTGCGCAGCTTGGTGCCGCCGACGAGCGCCTCGGTCGCGAGCAGGCGCGAAGCGAGCTGCTCCTTGCTCATTTCCAGCGAGAAAAAAGCGATCTTCTTCCCGCACGTCACCGCCGCGTGGCGGGCGATGTTCAGGGCGAAGCTCGTTTTGCCCATGCCGGGGCGCGCCGCCAGAATGATCAGGTCCGACTTGTTCAGGCCCGTGATCGTTTCGTCCAGCTCGCGGATCCCGGTCGGGATCCCGCGGTACTTGTCGCCGTCCGGCCCGTTGAGCAGGTCGAGGCGGTCGAACGTCTCAAGGATGATCTCGTTGACGCGCTGCAGTCCCTGCATATTCTTGCCGCGCCGAATGTCAAATATTCGCTGCTCGGCCGAATCCAGAAGGGAGCCGGCGTCGGCCGCGCCGTCGCGCGCATCCTCCAAAATTTCGCGCGCCGTGACGATCAGCGTGCGGATGTCGTACTTGTCCCGCACGATCCTCGCATAGGACTCCACGTTGGAGATGGAGGGCACGATCTGCGCGAGCTGGATCAGGTAGCTCTTCCCGGCGGATTCGTCGAATCCGGGGTCTTCCTTCAGCTTTTCCAGCACCGTGACGAAGTCGATCGGCTGGCCGAGCGTGAACATCTCCAGCATGGCGGAATAGATCATCACGTGGTTGACCTGATGAAAATAATCCGGGCGCGGAAGAATTTCCGCCACCCGGTCGATGCAGGAGGAATCCAGCAGGATCGCGCCCAGAACGGACTGCTCCGCCTCCGGGCTGTACGGCAGGTTCATGCCGTCGTATCCCGCCGCGTTCGCGTCTTCCATGTCGTCCCCTCCTCCGCCGCCGTGCGGCCCGTTATGCCTGCTTTTCGCCCACTACGGCGTAAATCTTGGCGGAAATGCCCGGATACAGCCTGACCTCGCACTCATAGGTGCCGAACGCCTTGATATCCGCCGAAAGGTCGATCTTCCGCTTATCCAGCTCCACGCCGTACTGATTTTTGATCTCTTCGGCGATCTCTCTGGCGGTGACGGAGCCGAACAGGCGGCCGCCCTGGCCCGCGGTGGCGGAAAGCTTCACGCTTTTCCCGTTGATCTTTTCCGCGGTTTTCTTCGCATTCTCGATTTCGGTGCGGATTCTGAATTCCTTTGCAGCCTCGGCGTTCTTCAGTTCGTTCATCGCCTGCGCGTCCGCCTGTTTCGCAAGCTTGCGGGGAAACAGGTAGTTTCTGGCGTAGCCGTCCGAAACATTGATGAGCTCGCCTTTGCTGCCGCTCCCCTTCACGTCTTCAAGCAAAATTACCTTCATTGAGAATTTCCTCCGTCTTATTTGTTGCTTTTATTTGGTTTGCTGTGCCGGAACCGGCATTTTACTGGCTTTGGAAAGATTTTCATCCAGAATGGAGATCAGCTTCTGGCGCGCCTGCTTTGTGGTGGCGCCCTTCATCTGGGCGGCGGCCATGGTGAGGTGCCCGCCCCCGCCGATCACCTCCATGATGACCTGAACGTTGACGTCGCCCATCGAGCGCGCCGAAATATTCATCTCGTTCCCGGTGGGGTAGATGACGAACGACGCGCTGACGCCCTGGATGGACAGCAGTTCGTCGGCGGCCTGCGCCGCGGCGACGCGGATCCCGTCGATCTCCTCCTCCGCGCACGCGATCGCGCATCCCTTATAGATTTCCGCGTTGGAAATCAACTGATATTTTGTCTTATAGGTCTCGATATTATTGGAGAACAGGCGCTTGACCTCCACCGTATCGGCGCCCCTGCGGCGCAGGTACGCGGCGGCTTCGAACGTGCGCACGCCCGTTTTCAGCACAAAGCCTTTCGTGTCCAGCATGATCCCCGCCAGAAGCGCCTCGGCTTCCAGACGGCCGATGGCCTTGTCGCCGATATACTGGATCAGCTCCGTGACGAGCTCGCACGCCGAACTGGCGTAAGGCTCGTGATAAAACACGATCGCGTTGCTGATGTGCTTGACCATCATGCGGTGGTGGTCGATGACCACCACGCGGGCGACGGCCGAAAGCAGCTCCTCGCTTTCCACAAAGTCCTGCGAATGAGTGTCCACGACGATCAGAAGGCTTTTCGGGGAAACCGTCGCCAGCGCTTCCGACGGGCTCAGGAACACCGGCTCTTCGGGGACGGAATCCTGAATGCTGCTGATGACGGGCGCCGCAAGGCTCTGCGCCCTGTTGACGACCACGAAGGCCGGCTTGTGCAGGCCCCTCGTCACGACGCTCCACATGCCGACCGCCGCGCCGATAGAATCCAAGTCGGAAAACTTGTGTCCCATGATCAGGACGTTGTCGCTTTCGCGGATGTGGTCGCTCAGCGTCGCCGCGATGATGCGGGTGCGCACCTTGTCGCGTTTTTCCACGCCCTTCGACAGGCCGCCGAAAAATTCATACGAGCCGTCCTGCTGCTTGACGGCGACCTGGTCTCCGCCGCGCCCGAGCGCCATGTCCAGCGCCTGGCGGGCCCAGAGCTCGCCGTCCGCGAAGCTCCGCGCGCCGCGCCCGACGCCGATGGAAACGGTGGCGCTGCGGCCGTCGCTGTTTTTCACGGTGCGCACGGTGTCGAGCACCTCGAACCGCTTTTCCATCGCCGCCCGCAGATGGGATTCGTCGGTGAGCACCAGATAGCGCCCGCCGCTGAGCTTTTTCAGAAAGCCGTCCATGCCCTGCGCCCAGTTCCGCAGCAGCTCTTCCACCTGCGCCGTGATGCGGGCGTCCTCCTCGCTGCTGGTGTCGCCCGCCAGCTCCTCGCGGTTGTCGAACGTCACCAGCGCGATGACCGGCTGCCTGCGGGTGTGCTCCAGGCTGATCTGCTTATAATATGTATTGTCCACAAAGTACAGAATCTTCCCGTTCTTTGTGGAGACGGCGTAAACGGTGTACTGCCGGCCTTCCGCTTCCACGTCGGCGCCGGCGGAATCCGCCACCTGTTCCAGCGTTTTCGGGGAAAGGAAGCGGGCGATATTCTCCCCGCGGCATTCTTTGCCGTGGCTGACCCCGCTGAAAAATTTGGAGTTCGCCCAGATGATGTCGCCCGAATTCCCCACCAGCACGGCCGGCAGCACGAATTGCTCCAGGGCGCGGTAATCCTCGGGCGAAAGGATTTTCTGGGCGCTCTTCACCGCCGTATTCACATACAGCCTGAAATGCATATTGGCCATCGTCACCGCGACGAACGCCAGAACGGCCAGGGACAGCTCCGCGTAAAAAATCGCGCTGTTCCAGAACCAGCTGAGGCCCGCCATAAAAAGCATGACCGCCGCAATGACATAAAACACGGGAGAAGCCACCCATATTTTCCGTTTCAACTTCATTTCTCCTTTGGTCAGATTTCCAT
>ENA-UOOI01002130-UOOI01002130.1-fermentation-metagenome-genome-assembly--contig:-NODE-2130-length-18123-cov-3.850177_pt1 | contig 18123 bp, 11 predicted proteins | sample MGYA00245779_ERZ724027 | MGnify/ENA primary metagenome ERZ724027 (study PRJEB28704, sample SAMN03018318) | fermentation metagenome | biome: anthropogenic terrestrial biome; feature: soil; material...
TAATTCGCTGTATTTTACGGACAATATCTGAACTGCAAGAAGTGCCGCATTGTCTGCTGCGTTTATCCCTACGGTAGCCACCGGTACTCCGGGAGGCATTTGAACTATAGAAAAAAGAGCATCCATTCCATCCAACTCTGAGGATTTTATGGGAACCCCTATGACCGGCAATGATGTGCAGCCTGCTAATATACCGGGTAAATGCGCTGCTTTGCCTGCGGCTCCTATAATCAGTTCATACCCCATCGTTTCCGCATTTTCAGCGAAGCTTAATGCCTCGTCGGGGGTTCTGTGAGCGGAGATAATTCTTACGTCCACCCCAACCCCAAAATCTTTTAAAATATTGTATCCTTTTTCGATGATCGGAAAGTCCGAATCACTTCCCATTACGATTGCAATCTTCATACTACCTCCCCGGTTACTTGAAATATTTCACACCTGCTTCAAATATATCTTGTTCTTTTTCACCCGGTATATTTTTATACAAGCCACTGTTTAATCGCTCAGAATGCGCCATTTTCCCCAACACCCTGCCATCCGGGCTCGTAATTCCCTCAACTGCTTCAACGGAACCGTTTACATTGTAAAATCCGTCATATGTGGGATTGTTGTCAGGATCTACGTACTGAGTAGCTATCTGGCCCTGTTTCATTAATCTTTCCATCCATTCTTTATTCGCCACAAACCGTCCCTCCCCGTGAGAAACAGGAAGAGAATACACATCTCCCACACGACACATGTGAAACCAGGGCGACTTGTTGCACACAACCTTTGTTCTGACAAATGATGATACGTGCCGACCAATTTTATTATAAGTAAGGGTAGGATAATCCTCCTTCGTGTCAACAATCTCTCCAAAGGGAACAAGACCAAGTTCGATCAATGCCTGGAACCCATTACATATGCCTAACATCAAACCGTCCCTGTTTTTTAAAAGATCCATAACCGAATCCTTTAATAATTCATTGCGGAAAACGGCGGCAATAAACTTGCCCGAACCTTCAGGCTCATCGCCGGCGCTGAATCCCCCCGGCAGCGCTATGATCTGAGACTGCCTGATGATCTTATTCATCTCTTCTATGGAGCTTTTTACGTCGGAAGGACTTAAATTTTTAAACACAAATACTTCCGTTTCGGCACCTGCCCTTTCAAATACGGCCTTCGTATCATATTCACAGTTTGTGCCCGGGAATACCGGAATAAAAACCTTTGGTCTCGTTATATTAACCGTAGACTGCCTCTGTTTCTTCTTTGTGCTTCCGAAAATGCAGCAGTCTTTCATTTCTTCCTGACCTTTCATATCCTTCTTGATCGGATAAACACCATCGAAAGGTTCCAGCCATGCATCTCTGATTTCTCCCAGTCCTATGTTTGTTACGCCAGACGGGCTATCTATAATGATCTGCTTTTCATCAACTGTACTTCCTATCTCAATACTGCCGTCTATATGTACATCTTTGGGACATTCAAGTATCATGTCTCCGTAGTTTGCAAAAAACCAGTCCTTTGTGTCTGCCACCGGCCCGTCCTTTGTTTTAAACCCTATTTCATTTCCAAGAGTCATTTTGCTTATGGAAGCTGCAATACCGCCAAAACCTATCGTGCATGCACTTCGCACTTTACCCGATACGATTGCTTCGTGAACAGCAGAGTATTTATGTTTTACATCTTCAAAATCCGGAATATTGCTGTCACTCTTTTTAATTTTTATTAACAACACCCTGTTCCCGGTTTTTTTAAATTCAGGTGATATAATATTTTTGATATTTTCAACTGCAACAGCAAAACTAATAAGAGTCGGAGGTACATTCATATCTTTAAATGTCCCGGACATGCTGTCCTTTCCGCCTATAGCCGGAATCTTCAACTCATGCTGCACTGCGAAAGCTCCTAAAAGCGCACTGAAAGGTTTTCCCCATCTTTTAGGATCTTTGTTCAGCTTTTCAAAATATTCCTGTAATGTAAGCCTGATTTTTCTGTAATCGCCACCCATTGCAACGATTTTAGCCACAGAATGTACGACGGCGTACATTGCCCCGTGATACGGGCTCTCCTTTGACAGGTACGGATCGAAACCATAAGCCATGAGTGAACATGTACTGGTTTCTCCCTTGTCGACGGGAATTTTAGCAGCCATGCCTTCTGCCGGAGTAAGCTGTGTTCTGCCTCCGAAAGGCATAAGAACAGTACCTGCACCTACTGTTGAATCGAATCTTTCAGCCAATCCCTTCTGGCAGGCAACATTTGGATTCCTCATATTCTCAAGCCATGCATCCTTTAGATTCTTGCTCTCAAAAGTTCTTTCAAAGCATGGATTTGCAGGTTCACATACCTGAACATTAATTTTCTGCTTTATACCGTTTGTATCAAGAAAATCTCTGCTGATATTCAGAATATTTTTCCCCTTCCAGCTCATTTTAAGCCTTCGATCCCCCGTCACCCCGGCAACAACCGTCGATTCAAGATTCTCCTGATGAGCGCAGCGGATAAAATCATCAATATCTTTTTCTCTGACGACCACTGCCATTCTTTCCTGGGACTCAGAAATTGCAAGCTCTGTTCCATCCAATCCTTCATATTTTTTAGGGACAAGATCAAGATTTATGTTCAGTCCCTCAGCCAATTCGCCGATTGCCACGGACACGCCTCCGGCTCCGAAGTCATTGCATCTTTTTATCATTCTGCTTACCGAAGGATTTCGAAACAGCCTTTGAATTTTTCTTTCTGTCGGTGCATTTCCTTTTTGCACTTCCGAGCCACACACCAATATGGATTCTTCTGTGTGCTCCTTAGAAGACCCTGTTGCTCCTCCTAAACCGTCTCTTCCGGTTCTTCCTCCCAAAAGAATGACCACGTCTCCTTTTTGCGGGATCCCCCTTATAACATTTGTTCTTGGTGCGGCAGCAATTACGGCCCCAACCTCCATCCTTTTTGCAACATAGTCCGGATGATATATTTCATTTACATAACCTGTCGCCAGGCCTATCTGATTTCCGTAAGAACTGTATCCTGCCGCCGCCTCTGTGGATATTTTCCTCTGGGGAAGCTTTCCGGCTAATGTATCCTCAGGTTTCTGCCTGATATCCCCACTTCCGGATATACGCATAGCCTGATAAACGTAAGATCTCCCGGAAAGCGGATCCCTGATGGCTCCGCCAAGGCACGTAGCCGCACCGCCAAACGGCTCTATTTCTGTAGGATGATTATGGGTCTCATTTTTAAACATCAAAAGCCACTCTTCATTACTACCTTTAACATCAACATTTATTACAGTACTGCATGCATTGACTTCCTCTGACAGTTCCAGATCCTCCAGCAGCCCCTGCTTTTTTAATTCTTTTGCACCGATTGTAGCGAGATCCATGAGAGAGATATCCTTTTCTTTCCCTTTATAAACAGTCTTTCTCGCTTTTAGATATTGCTCGTAAGTATTCTTGATTTCTTCAGTTGTTTTTCCATCTTCGAAATCGACATTCTCAATGGATGAAGAAAATGTGGTATGCCTGCAATGGTCTGACCAATAAGTATCAATAACCTTTATTTCAGTGATCGTTGGATTCCTTTTCTCTGTATTTCTAAAATATTCCTGACAAAAAAACAAATCCTCGAAACTCATGGCAAAACCTCTTTCAATACGAAATTTTTCCAATTCTTTCTCAGATTTGTTTATAAAGTTCTCAACAATCTCAACCTTCTCGGCTTCAGGATATTCTTCATCAAGAGTATCCGGTTTTAGCAGACCGGCTTCTCTTGAATCAACAGGATTGATAAAGTAATTCTTAATCTTATCCACATCCTCCCGGCCCAGCATGCCTTCCAGCACAAGAACCCTGGCATATTTAACAGGGGGTTTGCTCTTTCCGGTTATTATCTGAATACACTGAGCCGCGGAGTCTGCCCTCTGGTCATACTGCCCCGGAAGATATTCCACGGCAAAAACATTGTTGGTAATATCAATGCCTTCAAAGACTTCATCCTGACTTGGATCCGAAAATACTGTTCTGACTGACTTCTGAAAATCTTTTTCGTCTATGTGAGAAACATCATACCTGTTCAGAACACGGACATGATCCAGATTATTAAGGCTTAAGTTTTCTTTAAAATCAGCCATGAAACGGATTGCTTCCGTATTAAACCCCGGCTTCTTTTCCACATAAATTCTTCTTACTTGAGCGCCCATTCATACCCTTCCTTTTATTTGCTTTTTTTATGTGCCAATTATGAACTCGTTCATTCTGGTTGTTAATTTATGAGCTACTTCAAAGTATATAGGAAACAGAGTTCTATTTCTACACAAAAAGTGACCTTTCCGGAGGCTTTAATATGCAATTGTTGATCTTTTTTATAGTCTTTCACTTTAAACGTGACGATTGTATCATTCATGGACAGATTTATAACACTCGAACAATTATATTGTAATATTCTAAGGTCCGTGGTATAATTCTAAAAAAAATAATCAGAATGAGAAAGGAGAGGAAATCCAATTTTCTACATAAGGAAATAAGAAAAGGCCTGAATATAACAATACTTTGCATAATAGGAGGAAGCTTTTAATGGAACTTTTTAATACTATTAATGATTTTGTCAATGATTTAGTATGGGGACCACCTATGTTGATCCTTATTGTGGGAACTGGAATCTTTTTGACTATTCGAACAAATTTTATGTCTATAACCAAATTTGGTTATTCGATGAAAAACACGTTCTTAAAAATGTTCTCAAAAGAGCAATCCGGTGAGGGGGAAGTCACAGCCTTTCAGGCAGTGTCCACAGCACTCGCCGGCACAATTGGCACTGGTAATATCGCCGGTGTAGCTACTGCTATTGCCATAGGCGGTCCTGGCGCAATTTTCTGGATGTGGCTGGCCGCTATATTTGGTATGACCACTAAATTTACCGAAGTCGTTTTATCTATACAATACAGGGAGAAAACCCCCGACAATCATTACGTCGGAGGTCCCATGTATTATATAGAAAATGGAATTGGATGGAAGTGGTTAGCAGTTTTATTCGCAGCATTTGGTGCCCTTGCATCCTTTGGTATCGGGAACATGGTTCAATCGAATTCGGTATCCGATGCATTGAATACTACATTCAATGTTCCTCCTTTAGCAACGGGTATCATCTTAGCAATATTGTCAGGACTCGTTATCGTAGGAGGCATCAAGAGGATCGGTGCTTTTACCGAAAAGCTTGTTCCGTTTATGGCCGCAATTTATATTGTAGGTGGGTTGATCATTATTATCCTTAATATTGGACAAGTTCCCGCAGCAATCGGAGAAATCTTCAGCAGTGCATTTACCGGATCAGCAGCTACCGGTGGGTTTGCAGGCTCTACCATCACCCTTGCCATGAGATATGGTGTTGCCCGTGGTGTATTCACAAATGAGGCCGGCCTAGGAAGTGCACCTATCGCCCATGCTGCCGCAACTACAGATCACCCTGTAAGACAGGGCCTCTGGGGAATCTTTGAAGTGTTTGCCGATACATTAGTCATTTGTACAATAAGTGGTCTTCTGATCGTCATGTCTGGCCTTTGGGACACTGGTCTGGAAGGCGCTGCACTTACCGCCGCAGCTTTTGATCATAGTCTTCCAGGTGGGAAATATATTGTAAGCATTAGTATTGTATTATTTGCTTTCTCCACCATTATTGGCTGGCAATATTATGGTGAACGATGTATAGAATATTTATTTGGACCGAAATCCAGATTACCTTATAGGATTGTATTTATCCCTATGATCATCGTTGGCGCAATAGGCGGCCTCAGACCAATCTGGGATTTAGCAGATACCTTAAACGGGCTAATGGCGATACCAAACTTAATTGCCCTGTTAATACTGAGTCCGGTGGTAGTCAGGCTGACGAAAGAATTCTTTTCAAAAAAATCCAAATCAGATCAGTAGCAGCAACTGCCGCTTGTTAATTCACGGTTCATTCATGTCCCTCACACTGTCTCTTTCTATATAGTCTGTACCTTAGATCATGTTTTTCAGCACCTCAAACTTTATATACATTGTCTTTATCCCGTTATTATGATAACATAATGCTATTAAGAAGGTCTGAAAGAAAACTGACTATATAGATTACGGAGGCACAAGTTATGGCAGATCAGAAACATAAGCGGCGTGTAAGATATAAAGGAACTCATCCAAAAACTTTTCAGGAGAAATATAAAGAATTACAGCCAGAGAAATACGCAGATACTGTGGCAAAGGTAATTCAAAAAGGCGGTACTCCTGCGGGTATGCATCGTCCGATCTGTGTAAAAGAGATATTGAATGTCTTACACATTACTCCCGGAGAGATTGGATTAGATGCCACACTGGGATATGGTGGTCACTCTTTAGAGATGCTCAAATGCTTAGAACATAAAGGACATCTATATGCTCTGGATGTAGATCCCATTGAATTGCCACGTGCGAAAGAACGTTTAGAACAGAAAGGTTTTGGCCCTGAAATTTTAACAACGAAGCGAATGAATTTCCGTGATATTGATCAGATCTTTTCGGAATCAGGCCCTTTCAATTTTATTTTAGCAGATTTAGGCATCTCTTCCATGCAGGTTGATAATCCAGAACGTGGATTTTCCTTTAAAATGGAAGGCCCCCTGGATTTACGTTTAGATCCAACCAAAGGTATCTCTGCTGCAAAGCGTCTGAAATCAATTTCACAGGATGAATTGGAAGGTATGTTTATAGAAAATGCTGATGAACCGTACGCTGCTGAAATATCCCACGCTATCGTTCAGGAATTAAAAAGAGGAAAAGACATATCCACAACAACCAGATTACAACAGGTGATTAAAGATGCTCTTCATTTCATTCCGGACAAAGATAGAGATCATGCAGTAAAGAAATCCTGTCAGCGATGTTTTCAGGCACTAAGAATTGACGCCAATAATGAATATGAAGCGTTATATGCCTTTTTGGAAAAACTTCCGGCTACATTAGCTCCCAGAGGCCGTGTTGCTATCCTTACCTTTCATTCCGGAGAAGACCGATTTGTAAAAAAATCTTTTAAGCAGTTTTACCGGGAAGGAGTCTATCGTGAAATAGCACCTGAGCCTATCCGTCCATCTGCCAGAGAACGTAATTCCAACAGCCGTGCAAGTTGTGCCAAACTACGGTGGGCAGTTAAAAACTGAGGTTAATTGATATACAAAGAACCGCACCGGAGATGTATTTCTCCAGCACGGTTCTTCTCATTACGAACACAACTTATCACCTTTATTGCTTCTTGTTTTATCTTCTTGTTTTATCTTTTTCAAATCCAGGAATACCTGGTTATTCGTCGCACTATCCACTTCGTCAATGATGAGTACAACAGGTTTTTCAGCAGTATCACACAAATCGCTTAAAAACTCAAATAAACGCCTCAGAGAAAACTGCTCTTCCGTCTGTGAAGTCCTTTCCAGTTTAAAATTCGCAAGCAGCTTTTTTCACATGATCGTGTAAATTTACGCTAACTTCAGGATAGAATAGCAAGGAATTTTACCAAAAGAGGAGTTTCCTGCAGATCTGACACCTTGAAATGTTTTTTTTAACTGATAGAATACAAATATAAGCCAATGCCGTGAAAGCGGCGGAATGAGAGGTTAATTTTAATGGAATATGTACTTGATACGCACACACATACGATAGCGAGCGGCCATGCTTATAATTCAATCAGTGAAATGATGGCAGCCGCGGCGGACAAGGGACTTTCTTTGGTCGCCATCACTGATCATGCACCGGATATGCCCGGATCAACATATAAGGGGTATTTTGACAATGCACGTATGATTGACCGGGATTATTATTACAAAAAGTATGGTGAGAAAACGAAACTGCTCTTTGGCGTAGAGCTGAACATATTAAAAGGCGGAAAGGTCGACCTAGGGAAACAGACACTTAAAAGCCTTGATATTAATATCGCCAGCATGCATCCGCCCTGCATAGAACCGGGCACCTTAGAGGAGAATACCCATGACTATATAGAAGTGCTTAAAAATCCCTATGTAAATATTATTGGGCATCCGGATGACGGAAGATATCCGATTAACAGGAAAGAGCTTGTACTTGCCGCCAAAAAGTACGGGAAACTCCTCGAACTTAACAATCACTCTCTAAGCCCTGAAAGTTCCAGACCCAATGCTCTTGAAAATGATATAGAAATGCTCAAACTATGCAAAGAATATAACCAGCCGATCGTAGTCGGAAGCGACGCACATTTTGAATCGCTCGTTGGAAATCATAGTGAGGCTTATGATCTTCTCGAATCTTTAGACTTTCCGGAAAAACTAGTTATTAACACATCCGTTGAGAGGTTAATGGCATACTTAAGAAAGTAGGAAATGACATCTTGACCAGGCATTACACATATTTTACTCGTGGCATTTCTATCGTATCCAGGAATTCGGAAAACACATCCATACTTGTACGAAAAAGCGGTAAGAAGCCTGATTTAACTTCTTACCGTTTTATTTTTTATACCTTATTATCCGTATACCTTGATGTCTCTCATAATCACTTGATCTCTTGCTGCCGTGATCTGCACTTTCAGTTTTGTAATCACTTTCCCGCTGTTATTAATCAGCGGGTTCTGATCCGCAAATGGATCCTGCAGTTGACAAATTCTCTTATGTCCGATGCAGGTACCCTGATAAAGCGGGTACTGATCTCCACCGCTCGACTCTGCCATAATTCGAAAAGTCTCCACTCTCTGTCCCCTGGAAATGTCCTCTAGAAGAACCACATATCGTATTTCGTCAGCCGGATGTTCCAGAGTAATCGTATATACCGGCTGAGTTAATGCCCCATCCTCTTGCCTGATATCACAGATGAGTTCCTGTGCAAATTCTTTTTTAAGTAGATCCCCAAATTCACGAAGACGTTTTACATCACGTTCATCAATTTGACCATATTGATTCGGTGGTATATTTAAATTCATACAACTGTTTCCCCCCCACACTAGTAAGGTACGTGGAAAACAGTTTGTGTAGTGAATGTGGGGCTTCATCTTCATGCCAGAACCATCCGGGCCGAATAGACATATTAATCTCCGCTGGGGTAAACGTCAAGCCTTTTGAATATAGTATATTCGGCATAGCCCCCAGATACTGATCCGTGTTGTAAAGATAGGAAAGATCTCCGTCCTCTGCCATCGGTCCCGGTCCGGTCTGAACTTCGCTTTGGCAGCAAAGCTCTGATGGAACCACAGCCCACTCCGCAGAGCGTGCCACTCCTGCTTCATTTCCGCACCAGCGAGTATCCGGACCAAAATCATTGAATATCACAGCACCAGGCTGATATTTTCGTATCAACTTGATATATCTCGGAAAATCATAGATCTGCTTTTTTCCATTTGGACCTTCACCGCAGGCATTGTCAAACCACACACAGAAAATATCTCCATATTCTGTCAAGAGTTCCTCCAGCTGGCTGCAAAAATAGTCATTATACTCAGGAGTTCCATAGCATTTGCTGTTCCGATCCCAGGGAGACAGATAGAATCCAAATTTGATACCTCCACGGCGGCAGGCCTGCTCAGCCTCGCGCACCACATCGCCCTGATAAGGACTATTCTTTACGGAATGCTCCGTATATTTTGAAGGCCAGAGACAGAAACCATCATGGTGCTTTGCTGTCAGAATCATGCCCTTCATTCCGGCAGACTTAATCGCCTTTACCCATTGATCACAGTCTAGATTCTTCGGATTAAAAACGGATTCATCCTCTGTCCCGCCGCCCCATTCCCTGTCTGTAAAAGTATTCGGCCCAAAATGGATAAATGCATACATCTCCATATCAAACCAGTCTGTCTGCCTCTTCGAAGGCTTCACATGAGCCGCATCCTGTAAAAATTTCAACATTTTGAATCTCCCTTCTGGATTGTTTTTCGATACGTCTAACCTTTCACTGCACCGACCATGATTCCTTTCACAAAATATTTTTGCATAAACGGATAAACCATGAAGATCGGAAGCGCTGCTAGAACAGTAATTGTCATTCTTATCCCTTTCGGTGAAATTGATGACACCATCTGACTCACACCGTTTAGATTCGAGGTATTTTTAATCTGTTCAGCAAGCCTCTGCGCCTCATTTAGATAGTTATATAAGAGATACTGTAGCGTAAGTAATTGCGTATTTCCTCTTGTGTAAATATGATTGTCAAACCACGAATTCCAATGCCCTACAGCCACAAAAACAGCAACCGTTGCAATGATTGGTTTTGATAATGGCATGATCACTTTAGTGAAGACTGTTATATATCCTGCACCATCCAGTCGGGCGGATTCCTCCAGCGAAGGAGGAAGCTGCTCCACAAAAGTCTTAATCAAAACGATATTATACGCTGAAATCATCATCGGTAATATATAAACCCAAAAATTATTTAACAGGCCATAAGATTTCATAACTATATAGGTTGAAATCATTCCTCCACTAATATACATTGTCATAATTAGGAATCGATAAAAAAACTTTCTTCCCGGCATTTCATCTTTTGTAAAAAGATATCCCAGAAAAGAGCATGCAATCACAGATGATGCAGTCCCGATCACAGTTCTCAGGACAGAGATCAAAACCGAGTGAAAAAAACCATTCAGTTCGAATATATCCTTATAATTTTTCATCGAAAACCCTCTCGGTATCAACACAGGAGGATTAACATCAGCAAGACTGGGCTCACTAAATGTATAGATAATAATATACCAGAACGGATAAATACAGATTAATGTTATCATCATCAAAAATATATAATTAAAAAGCTGAAATATCTTTCTGGATGACGTTGTCTTAATTTTATTTTTCTTCATGAAGCCTCCTAAATCACTGTATTTCCACGTATTTTCTTTGCTGCCAGATTTGCCATAACAACCAATGTAATGCTAACCACAGACTTTACAATACTAATTGCCACACCATAAGAATAATCCATATTTTCCAGTCCAATACGATAGACATAAAGATCGAGCACTTCAATATTTGGCGCAGTAACTGAATTTTTAAATAACATATACTGCTCATATCCCGTATTTAAGAAATTTCCAATATTTAGAATAAACAGCACCACATAGGTTTCCATCATAGCGGGAATTGTTATATGAAGGGCGCATTGAAAATAGCCCGCGCCATCCACTCGAGCCGCCTCATATTGCTCTTGGTCAATACCGGCAATCGCAGCCAGATAAATAATTGAATTCCAGCCTAATGTTTTCCATTGTGAAAGAAATGTTTGGAACCAATAAACTGATTTTTTTGAGCTTAAGATTGACTTTCCCGCACCAATAAGACCCATCTTCCCCATAAGACCGGTTAAGAGTCCATCGGAGGAAAACAATGCAAAAGCTAATGAAAAGATAATTACCCAGCTGATAAAGTTTGGCAGTGTAGTAAAAGTCTGGACGAATTTTCTTACCTGGCTACTTTTTACTTCATTTAACAGAATCGCGAAAATCATCGGAAATGGAGTTAAAACAATATTAATCACTGCAAAGATAGCCGTATTCTTTAATGTTCTCAACACATTTGCATCCTGGAAGATCATTTTAAAATATTCCAGCCCTACAAAATCACAGTCAAATATTGATAAACCGGGTACATAGTCATACATTGAATAGATCCAGCCAAATATAGGGACATAATTGAATAGCAGGACGATGAACATAAAAGGAAGAACCATAAGTAATAATTTGTACTGTTTTTTAGGCCTTCTTACTGATTTTAGTGTTTTAGTCATTACAACTCTCTCCTTCCTGTTTATAAGCAAAAGTTATTTGCTTAAGTCCTCGATCCCTTTTTTGGCATCTTTCCATCCATCTGTCCACCATTTAACAGAATCTTTCACTCCCGCACCCTCTAATTGTTTCATAAGATCTGACTTCGCTGACTCAAAGTCTTCATCATTTTCCGCCTGAACTAAATTCGGAATTGCATTCATAGTAATCTCTTCGCAGTTACTGTCAATGCGTACAACATTTTTCGGTGTTGTTTCCATTCCCATCTGAATCGCATTCACACAATTGCCAAGATCTATACTTTTACCATTCTCCACTCTCTTTTTCAATGTATCGCTTGGCAGGTTTAAACCTAATGTCTGACACATATCTTTTTCTGCATAGGTCATACTTTTCGGAAGAATATCATCTTCAAACCATAAATCGATTTTTCCACCATCAGATGCAGCATTATAATAATCTTCTCCACAGGTATCAGAAAGAGTTCCTCCAATGCCGGCCTTTTTCCATTCATCTATCCTGCTGCTATCCGTTTTCATATTGATTGTATCCTCCGTCAATGCCGGCTTTCCATCTTCTGCTTTTTTCCATCTTCCCTCAACTCCAGAGTCAATATCCCTTGAAAATTCCTCACTCTGCAGATAATCCAGAACCATAACCGCACGTTCTATATTCGGCGAATGAGAAGAAACAAAGAAATACTTTCCAAACCATCCTGCAAGATTTTTTTCATTTCCCCATCCGAGCTTTGCAGGAAGTGTAACATACTCTTTCAAAGTTTCTGGATCAGAAGACCTTTCATTTTCATTGTACTTTCCATAATGCCAATTCACATTACCACCCAAATACTGTCCCTTTGAGTACTTTTCATTCAGATCTTCTGTTTTTGTAATAAAACAGTCCGGATCAAGAAGACCTTCTTTATATAATTTATTATAGAATTTCACACCCGACCAGAAAGGAGTTAAAACATCTGGACTGTCAACATCATAAATATCCGGATACAATTCATTTGTCTCGGCATCCTGAACATATATTCCACCTTCCAGGTTAATAAACCCTTCTGCCAGACACCCCTTATAAAAATAAGCATGAAGCTGAGAGTCATTGTAAGCACTCATTGCGTAGACAGGCAGGCCATCTTCCGTTTCCGGGTATATTGCCTTCATAGCTTTCAATGCGTCAATGTAATCATCATCATTATTTATTTCCGGACAGCCTATCTGCTTATATAGATCCCATCGAACAACATAGCCGTTGTTCAGAACGGTTCCATAGTTCGCAGTAGTATCGCCAAATGTCACGCGAGGGGTAACAAAATATTGACTGTCTTTCCCATCACTCTTAAACGTCTGCATTACTTTATTTCGGAACTCCATATTTTCAGAAAAGATATTCTTTGCTAAAGTATCTTTATAACCCTCCAGATTGACAGCATGCTTTCCCTTTAACACTCCTGAGATATGATCATCGTTAATCTGGATAATATCGGTTGTTGTTCCCCCGGATAAGTCAAGGTTCAGGCTCTCATTATCATACGATTTTTGTTTTAATGTCACATTAAATTTCTTTTCCAATTTCTCAGCCACTTCCGTAGGCCACCCATCTACAGAATCGGTGTCTGTTATACCAATACCACCTATAGTTAAATCTACATGTTTTGATAAATCATCTGTCTTTTTACCATTCTTTTTCTGCTTTTCACCATGATCAGTTCCACATCCTGTAAATAAACTTGCTGCTAATGCAACAGAACATAACAATGCCAATGCTACTTTTCTCTTCCTCATAAAACCCTCCTTTTTCTTCTCAACCGAAGTTATAAGGTTCACAAATGTTCGATTCTACAGCTTTTCGTTAATATTTATATCGCTTTTTGACTTCGATATCATCATATCCCATCTTGAAGACACATCAAATGATCTTTCTTTTCATTTGTTTGCCTTTTCTTAAGGAGTTCGTTATTTTGTGCATCTTACTTGACTTATTTTACGATTTATCGTAATCATGGTGAATAAATAAGTCAAAAACGGATATTTACCCTAACTCCTTCAACATTTGAAGCAATCTTGATTTCACTGTTTTTATAAAGCAGCTTTAATCGCTTACTAACATTTGACAATCCGATGTTATCCGAGAAACTATTATTGCTTTCCAGTATTTTATTGATCTGATTCACACGCTCGCCATCCATACATGCGCCACGATTAAATACACAAATATAAAACATCTCATCCTTTCTGATAGAAACATTTATGTGACATACATTATCGGATGAGCTCCCATGCACAAAGCAATTTTCAACCATAGGCTGGAGTATAAACCGGGGAAACTCCTCAACATACAAATCTTTCGAGCATTCAAGACAATAATCCATGGAATCTCCGTACCTCAGCTGCATCATAACCATATAGTTTTCAATAAAATCAAGCTCATCTCTCAACTTCCATGTAAAACTTGGATTCTTCATGATTGGCATAATAATTTTTGTGAGAACTACTAGCGAATCTGCAACTTTCGTATTATTCGTCATCATTGCCATCCAGCGAATTGAATTTAGGGAATTGTACAAAAAATGTGGGTTCATTTGATATTGTAAAGCCAAAAGCTCCTCTTTTGCCTTCTCTTGCTCCATCACTCTTAATTTCTGAATATATTCCTTTAACCTGTCGATTGTATAATAAAACTCTTCATTCAACCGAACAAGTTCTGGCCATCCTTTTTGATTCGGTTTTTCAATCCCAAGTTGTCCGTCTCTAACCTGCTTCATCTGAATCATCAGCCACTGAATTGGTCTGCTATATTTTCGTGCCCATATGATTGAGACGGCCAGCACTCCCAGCGAAGCCAGGATGCCTACCAAAAGTCCAAACCTTCTTAAATCACGTGCATCTTTTAAATAAGTTTGTTTTGGAATCATGTTTACTAATTTCCAGTCCATATACGAAAGCTTATATTCAATATTCTGGCTCTTCTTGTCCGGAGAATACCTTTTACCAATCATCTCTTTATCAGTCGCAGAAATAATCTTATCATTTTTATCCGTAAGAACAGCCTTACTCTTATTGTAAACAACAGGTTCATAACTTTTTTGAACTTCATTCTCGTCCAGAATAGCAATCAGATAACTGTCCTTTTCTACTGTGTCATTTTCTTCCATAGCCTTTACGCCCAAGAGCACCGGACGATTGATGATCATCTGTAGAGGGCTGTTCTCTGGTATTTCCAGGTCGTTAACGCTTTCCCAGATAACATAAGGATAACTATCTTTGCATTTTCTCATCATCCGCTTAATTTCTTCAGTAATATTTGTTTGGCCTGATCTGCTTTTTTTCTCACTTGTTGACACAATCGTCCGCCCGTCTCCATTGATAGCTGCAAATCCATAATAATCCGAATTTTTTAATAATATCTCATCAAATTCATGAATAATATTCTTTGTGTTAATAGATCTTGGAGCTGCTGCTGAAAAGTTACCATCCGAAAATTTCCACATCTCTGTGTCATTTGTAAGATGGTTCAATTCAGATTCTGAGTTTTCTATCATCTCCTTTAAGTTTTTCTCAGTCTCATGAAAAGACATATTAACTATCTGTTCATTATTCGAAGATATCTTTTTCACAAAATATTTGTACGTAAATCCATAAAGCAATAAAATTACCAATAGCATTCCAAGGAGAATTGATAACGTTATTTTGAATTCCCAGTCTATCTCTTTTCTTTTTTTCATCGATTTTGCATCCTCCATTTTGCCGGAGAAATCCCTACTGATCTTTTAAAATATCGGCTAAAATACTCTAAATTGTTAAATCCATGATTTTCTGCTATTACTGCAATTTTTTGATCACTTACAGTTAGCTCCTTTTTCACCTCATTTAAGCGAATCTCATTCAGATATTCTACATAGTTTTTTCCTGTCTCTTTTTTAAATAAGTGAGAAAAGTAGCTGGGACTAATCCCCATAACTTTTGAAATCTCATTCAAACTAAGTGATTTCTGATGATTTTCATGCATATATGAAAGTGCATTATTGATAAGTTTATCACACCTGATATTCTCTATACTGTTCTCACTTTTCTGCTGCAGTCTAAGATACCAATCCTTCAAATCCTCCTCTGGTTTCCTTAGACCTTCTTCTATTTTATAATGAACCCCCAGGAAAGTCTCAATAGATTGAATCATACGACCCGAAACAATATGGAAATCCGTCACTTGCCGCTTAGCTAAAAGGCAAAAACTCTTACCACCCGTTTCTGCGAGAATATCACCTTGTAACTGACGCTCTATCAGTTCACGGATAAGTTTCATTGCAAGTTCATTTATTTTCTCTTGATCCTTTTTCCCAAGAGAAAAAAGCAACATTTCTCTCATTCGTCCTTCTTCAGTCCATAGGAGATGCTCAGCCCTTCCTGTCAGATAATCTTCCACTTGTTGTTCCGGTTGGAGTATCTTCATTTTGTCATTGATACCAGTTCTCCCAATTCTAATCAAATAATCTCTGACTTTATTAAGTGATGCAAAAATCTCGTCCATAGTCATACTTGCTTTTAGTATGTATCCCATAATATGATAGGGAATCATTTTTCTGATTGTTTCAAAATCATCCAGACACGTCACCACTAGAATCGCACATTGTTCATCTACCTCTCTAATTCTCCGAATTAATTCGTAACCATCCATCTTGTCCATGCGAACATCTGTGATCACCACATCAGGCCTGATTTGCTGAAACAGTTCGAATGCCTCTTCTCCGTTATCTGCCTCTGCCGCTAAATACATATCAAACTTATTCCAGGAAATTGAATTTTTCATTCCCAGCCTGACCAGTAACTCATCTTCTGCAAATAATACTTGATACATTTTCTTTCCCTCCCTATACTTTGTAAATACAGCTTAGATATTAGGAATATTATAAATGCTTTCGATAATTTTTTTAAGTAATTTCAAAAGATTCATCTCCAAATGCCTACCAGACATAACGGATTTCTGTTTGAGTAAAAAAACCGCATACAATTGAATAAACAACTGATGCAGTTCAACCCTTTGATTCCATTTTCCGCCTCACAGATAGAACTGATTAATTCCTGATCTTAAAATACGTAGCAATTTTACGATACTCCCCCGGTGTAATATTGGCATATTGTGTAAACATCCTCGTAAAATACTGTACATTCGGATATCCGACCTGTTCTGCAATCTGTGGCACCTTCAGTTCAGTGTTGTCGTACGAAGAAGCCGCTTGAAAAACATATGTTTGGGATTTTAATCTTTACTTCCTTTTTTGTTTACATAATAAAAATAGCTTAATACTTTACCACTATAATTTTACACTAACAGAATTTCATCCAAAAAAGAACCGCACCAGAGATGTATTCCTCCAGTACGGTTCTTATCATTACAAACTTTTATGTATGTTCTTTTTAAGGATCAGATAATTTTATTCCACTTCTACAGAAATCTCCTGATCTCCCAGGACTTTATAACTCCAGTTTCCATTACCGCCTTCCACATGAATAAAGATTGTTTCACCTTTTCTTTTTGCATGTGCAGTCATGACTACTTTGCCATTTAGATCCGTAACTTCTGCACTTGCGGAAGCACCCTCACTAAAGACGGAGAGGCAGAACTTTACACCATCACAATAATCATAATCCGGCTTTGTATCGCAGCTTCCTATGGCCAGGATCGAGTTCGGACGCACCAGCAGCGGCAATGAAAAGTAATCGTGTATCTCTTTTTGCCACTTGCCTCCTATTGTCACATTCCCGGTCAGCAGATTTACCCACTTGCCTTCAGGAAGATAATATTCTGCTTCCCCGGATTCCTTAAATACCGGTGCAACCAGAAGAGAATCTCCGAACATGTACTGCTTGTCCGGTGTTTCACATGCCCTGTCTTCCGGAAATTCCACAAACATGGGACGCATCATCGGTATCCCTTCCTCATGCGTCTTCACTGCCTGCCGGTAAAGATAAGGCATCAGCGCGCATTTCAGTTTTACAAACTTTCTCAAGACATCACAGGCTTCCTCGTCAAAAAGCCATGGCACTCGGTAAGAGGATGAGCCATGAAGCCGACTGTGAGAACTTAAGAGACCAAACTGACACCATCTCTTGTAAATATCTGCAGGGGCTGTATTCTCAAATCCACTGATATCATGGCTCCAGAATCCAAATCCTGCGCAGGCCAGGGATAATCCGCTGCGGATGGTCTCCGCCATGGACGGATATGTCGCCGAGCAGTCACCGCCCCAGTGTGCAGGAAACTTCTGTCCGCCCACGGTTGCGGAACGGGCAAACAATACGGCTTCGCCTTCTCCACGCTCACGTTCCAGCAGTTCAAATACAGCCTGATTGTATAACTGTGTATAATAATTATGCATTTTCACAGGGTCAGAACCAT
>ENA-UOOI01002133-UOOI01002133.1-fermentation-metagenome-genome-assembly--contig:-NODE-2133-length-18108-cov-3.862239_pt1 | contig 18108 bp, 15 predicted proteins | sample MGYA00245779_ERZ724027 | MGnify/ENA primary metagenome ERZ724027 (study PRJEB28704, sample SAMN03018318) | fermentation metagenome | biome: anthropogenic terrestrial biome; feature: soil; material...
GTTTCTTAATTTCTTCATACATTTCCGGTTCTTGTTCTTTGACAAATTGATAAAGAATGGGCTGACTGGACATAAACTTATAATCAGGGTACAGCTCCATAAGTCTGAGTACCGTGGAAAAACTCCGGATCACCTTTTCGCGTGTCTGGTCAACCGTCCACAGCCAGGCGACATCGATATGTGTATGTCCTATAGCACTGACTTTCGGTATGTTTTCCATTTCTGTTGAGTAAAATTCCTCTTTCAAGATCTGACGTGCGTTCTCTAAGGATTCGTAAAACCGCTTTGAATATGGCTGTCTCAAATCAACAGTTTCAGCTGTTTTCTGTAATTTCAGCAGTATTTTTCTTACGTCATCTTCTTTGTCTTTCAGTAACACTCTGGCAGCCTGAACCGGAACCATAAAATCATAATAAAACTGATTCACCATATCATCTACTACCTCAACCCCAGTGTGAATCATCAAATCGCCCTCCACACTTCCGCTGTATGCATATAGGGCGATCTCGTATTCTTCACCGGAAACAGCATTTTTTGTAATCAAGACATGGCGGTGATTCACATCAATTCCCTGTACAATTTTACCGTTCAGATAGAAGAGCATCTGCGGATTCGTTGCATCCCACTGGCCCTCTCTTCCCGTTGTAATCCAAAACTCGACATGTTCTTTGGCCATGGATGAAGGTATCTTGATTTTTGTTCGATACCACCTGTGTTGATCTGTTTCTTCCCATGGAGTATCGATCAAATCATCCTTCCATGCCGTCGTAGCACAGGAAGCTCCATCTTTTTTTTGTCCTTCCCATATCTTGTATTCCCTGACCGGGAGCGACTGCGAATAGCGAAGATTCTCAATATCATTTAAAATGCGTTCCATTCGTTCCAATTCAAACTGGATTTCCATGATCCCTCCTATTTCTGTTCTTCAACGGTATGATACACCATATTTAAAATCTGATCGTTAATGTCCAGTGCCTTCTTCGTATTACGTTCTTTGATTGCATGGTACAAATCTTTGTGAAGCGGAATGGTGTCTGTAAAGGGTTCCTTCATATCCAAAGGAAACTCCCAAAGTTTATCAGATAAATACCGAACAGAGAGCATCATCTTATACAGAACTCTGTTGTGACAGTATTTATATATCATATAGTGAAACTTTTTATCTTCGACATTCTGGTGTTCTCCGTGATTGTACTTGTCTATCACTACATCTAAAACCTTACCTAACTGTTCAATTTCCTGATCTGTTATATTTTTTACAGTAAGTCTTAAAATGTCCCTTTCAAGAATCTTTCGGGCCTCAATGACCTCCAATAACGACTCTTTCTCTTCGAGGAAACTCAGTTGTGACAAAATCAGGTTTCTATCATCATTCTTTACAAAAATGCCTTTACCATTTTGCGTTTCCAATACACCTTTTGCTTCCATAGTTTTAATTGCTTCTCGAAGCGATGTTCTGCTTACCCCCATCATCTTGATCAATTCTGCCTGGGATGGTAATTTATCGCCTGTTTTAAGATTTTCCTCTTGTATATATTCCTGTATGAATTTAATTATTTCCGATTGTAATGGCGTTCTGTTAATTCCCTGTCGCATTTTTTACCTATTCCTATCTAAATTACTACCTATAAGCTATCATATAGGTTGAAGCAAGTCAATAGCAAGTTATGTGTGCCGCCGGGCGCACAAGTAAATGAGCGCGATTTTATAAGCCCTCTCCTTATCCTTTTGCTATACAAACAGGCCTGTAAGCCGCTTTGCTTAACAGACCTGTACTATTAATATCCTGTCCTGCTGCTGTTTCTCATCCCCGTGAGCCTTTTATAGATTGGACTCTGGAATCCTCTGAAATTAAATCTATGAATTCCAACAGGCTTTGTGAATTTTTTAAAGCTACTTCAATTGTTACCTCAATAGCAGAAGGTTCTGATTTGGCAAGGTCAATCGCTATGATCTCCGTATGATAGTTCTCTTGCTGATTCACTATATCCTGGATTGACTTTAAATTACATTCATTAGAAAGTTTTAACTTTACAATATCTCTTTCCATCTCCCGGTTAAAAAATTCCTTATGCATCATAATCTGTATGAAAATCACAATAACCGATGCCATAATCCCTATATAATAAAGTCCGGATCCTATTGCCATTCCTATACCACCAGTCGTCCAGATTCCTGCCGCAGTAGTAAGTCCGCTGACCATTCTATTTCTCAAGAATATGATTCCCGCGCCAAGGAAGCCTATTCCGCTTACAATCTGTGCCGATACTCTTGATGCATCATAATTCGGTGTATCTGAAAAACCATATTTCGAAACAACAATAATTAGTGCAGCACCAACTGCAACAATCGCATGTGTTCGAATTCCTGCCTCTTTGTTTCTATTTGTCCGTTCATACCCAATCATACTTCCACAGACACCTGCTACGATAATTCTCAGGATGTATTCAGACTGTTCTAAAAACATATGATTGCTCTTTTCCCCCTTTTCAAAAACTCATTTCTCTTTCGTGTACAATGCACAGGTAGATTTATATGCTTAAATATCAGCTGCCCACCAGTATCGACATACCTTTTTCAAAAAGCTTAGAAAAAACTGTTTCTCCACAATCAATCAGAAAAAGAGTACGATTATCCTCAAAATACGCACTGTTATTCCCCCGCAAAGGATTTTACGCCGAACCACAACCTAGAAATTTCAACATAGCCATCTCACGATTCTCCTTCCAATGATTATTCTTCAAATTGGGCTGTCAAGGTTATTGCATCCCCCTTCAAAACAGATATTTTAGGTTCCACAACCCCACTCGACCATTGTACAAAGTGAGAACCCTGGGAAGCTTTTGCATTAATAGAAAAATAGTCATCTACAGTATTGATATCAAGAGTACCATTTCCGTTCGTTTTAACATTGACGTTTCCAGCTAATCCGTTTTTGGCACCGCAATTTCTCATATTCATATTATTACTGCCCGAACCCCAGACACAATTATCATATACAGTTATACCTTCAGATACCTTGTCAAGTAAAATCCCTGTCTTGAATCCAGTCACCTTATTTTCCTTAATCACAGCATCTTCTACTCGATTTGCATGAATCCCACTTTCATTATCAGAAAATCCAGCCCTTATTTCATTTTTAATGATCTGAAAACCAACAGGTATGTACTGTGCATTATCATCTCGTGCTATTCTAATTCCCCTGCAGCCACTATCCGCAATATCCATCGTATTATTTACAATGCTTATATTACTATTAGGAACTACTGGTTCTTTTGCTTTATCATTATAACAGAAAGCATTTATCATGACACGGCCGCCATCTCTTTTCTGAACGCTGTCCTCTGCCTTTTTCGAAAGAAACGTATTATTATTTATCCCCACTTTATCATAACCGCAGAATCGGATGCCACAATAATACGGATTATCAAATGTATTTCCTGTGATTGAAATATTATTACACTTTTCTACATCCTCCGGCTGGCTATGGGTACCAATAAATGTAACAGGTTCTCCACATTCATCGCTCTTTCCAAAATAGCAGTCCTTGATTACAGCACGACTTGTAGCTTTTTTATTTTCATTTGCAGAATACGGAAAACCCTTTCTTGTTCCGGGCTCAATCTGTATTAGCTCTTTGGTTATAACACTGCTATCCTTAGCATCAGCAGGAAGAGACTGACCCTCAAAAGAGCAATTCTCTATTATTACATTCGTTACATTCGCTAATTGTATTGCATGACCATTAAAAGCGTTTTTCATCGTCATGTTTTTTAGTGTAATATTCGAGCAATAACCTAATGCAAATCCTCCACTTGAATTTATTAAAGGTAACTTCTGAGGCTTTGTTCCTTCTGCATTCAAGCTTCCATTCATGTCCAAAATACCACCATCAATTGTAACATTGGATATGGAATCCCATTCAACCTGCTCTCCATCCTCCGTAAAAGGGCCACTCATAAACGGAATGGATGGATGATCTATTTGATTAAACAATAATCTCCTCAACCAGATAAACACCCCTTGGGAAATAAACTGTATTACGGTTTCTATCTTGGGAAGCCTCGTCTATGGCCTTTTGAATTGCTTCTAAATCATTTGTTTTTCCATCAGCTTTTGCTCCAAAATCTTTTACATTCAATACGCTGTTCTCAGAAGCTTCTGTTTCCCGTGAGGTGAAATTAACAAAAGCGACTACCAGAGACATAAGTAATGTACTAACTACTATCTTTTTTGAAATCTTGCTAAAAATTTCTTTCATAAACCTTTTCTCCCCTTGATATATATCTCACACTGCTTGATCCAATCTGTCTGAATTATTTCGAACCCCTTGTCAATTAGCCAGCCCCATCCCATATCAGGGCTTTGAATCAGTGAAATATTATCATTATGCCCTGCTGTAAGAGGGACCTTATAGTCATAAACTAATGAATTAGCCCAAAGAATTTTTCCGCTCCTTTGCATTTTTCTTATGTAATCATCTTGTGCTACCTGTGATTCTTCAGTGGAAAAAACAAGTTCTGCGCCAACATAGTTTATGTTCATTTTTTCTATCAATTCAGTTTTATTATCGTTTTCCTTAAAGATAGGCATAAACATATAATCTGATGCAATTTCTTCCACTTTCTTTAACGAATCAATGTCCGGAGCATTTTTTAGAAGAATTTGGTCTTTCATATCATGACGTTGCACCTTTTCGATCACTGTATCTAAAAATCCAAAACAGCGGTCCAGATTCAAAATACACCTTCCTTTAAAATGCTCCAGGACGTCGTCAAACAAATTTACTCCCTGCTCCGTTTGAGCAAAATCCTCATTCACCAATTTCATGCTTCGGATTTCCTGAGAAGTCATCCGCGTCAAATCAATATGTCGATCCAGCTGAAAGGGTTCTTTTCCTGTATGAAAAATAAATATTTCTCCATCAAGGGATTCACACAAATCCATTTCTAAAATATCAGCACCGTTTTGTAAAGCAATTTCAAATGCCGGGATCGTATTACAAGGTATATCCGCACCTGCCAGCCCTCGATGTGCTGCTATCAATACCTTTTTCTGTTGAACTAGTGATTTTAATTGATTCATAATTATTCCTTTCTCCGCTTCTTTGTAAAAAAATTTTTAATTGTTGTAAATCCTCCGAATCTTCCTAGCCACAACGAAATTGTAGATATGGCCATCAGTAAAACAGAATAAACAAACGCCATAGCCTGAGCCTCTGTAGTCGCTGTTTCTTCTGTCGCTCCTTTAATTACAATTCCTAAAGGCTTAAATAGAGGATGGTATAAAAATACAGACAAATCATACTCTGAAAGAAGGCTGTTAAAGTTCAAGACGATAATCGATAAAACTACAGGCATGATTACCGGCAATATCACCTTCATCATAGTATAGAACGAACTTGCTCCCATGGCTTTTGATGCCTCTTCCAGATTCTCATCAATACTGAAAAATGATGCTCGAATCATCCGATACGAGAATGGAAGTTTTATAATAATATATGCTATAAGCATTATAATCGGCGTCCCAATTAATACCTCGTTCGCCAAATTAATTCGCGGAACATCATATGTCATCATAAGACCTAACGCAATTAAAGTACTGGGTAACAGCCAGGGAATCAATACTGCCCATTCAAATAATTGATCAACTTTACGTTTTGATTTTGTGACAATACGTGCTACCACAACTGCTAATACAGTTACTATTAGAGCCGCTACAATAGCATATACGATGCTGACAAGGTATGGTAAGTATGCTGTAGATAACTCAAACAAATGTTTATAATTTTTAAGCGTAAAAGAACTCATTGATATCTTTCCCGTTTTTATGGCTATTGCATCTGTAAATGAAAATATGCATACATAAATGACAGGCAGCATGTAAATCACAAATATAATATATGCAACAACATGTGCAAGAACATTCATAATTGGATTTTCAATCTTTTGTTTTTCTATTTTTGCTTTTGTTTTTGATACAGAGATATAACTACCCTTTTTTTCGATTTTTTGCATAATAATCAAAAGTATACTTGTTGCCACGCCAAGAATTATGGCTAAAAGTGCTGCAATCTCTCTTGAATTCTGCATTTGTGCAAATGTTTTTATCATTGGATTAATCGTCTGGAAATCCTTACCCCCGACAATTAAGGGTCCGGACATTGTGCTCAGAGCAGCCAGGAAAGTAAGAATTGTAATTGCAAAAATTGTCGGTTTCAAGGTCGGCAGCACAATTTTAAATAAGATCTTTCTCTGAGACGCACCCATATTTTTTGCCGCTTCAATTGTATGATAATCTAGTCCCCGTATTGCATTTGTCAAAAACATCATGTGGTTTGATGTTCCCGAAAATGTCATAATAAACAATACTGCGCCATATCCAATAAACCAGTTTGGATCCATGTTAGGGAAAAAATTAGATAGCACCTTTGTTACAATCCCTGTAGAACCATACACAAATTTATAACCAGTAACCAATACAATCCCACCATAAATTAAGGTTGTCATAAAACCCAGCTTCAGGATTTTTGCACCTTTGATATCAAAATATTCTGTAAAAAGGACAATCAAAACCCCAACTATATTTACGGTTATGATTGAAGAAATAGCCAGCAAAAAACTATTTTTCAGACTCTTAAGTGCACGATCTGATGACATAATCTTCGTTATGGCCTCTGTTGAAAACTGTCCATCTTTAAAGAACACATTATATAGCAAATTGATTGTGGGATAAATAAGGAATGAAACTATAAACCATATTAGTACCAATTTTAAAATGAGTGCACCGACACTGACATTTCCATCTCTGATATACTCTTTTATCTTTTTCATAGGTCCTCCCCCCACTAAAATTGCATGATATCTTCCGGATTAATATATAGATCCATATCACTGTCTGCCTGATAAAAAACATGACCATCATTTTTTTCCAGACACCTAATATGCTCTCCCATACACGAAAGAGAATATTTTGTGACTACCCCATTGTATTCGTAATCCTCCGCAACTGCATGCAACCGGATAAAACCTTCTCTTGGATATGTAGAGCATCTCTCAATACGTATGAATGCAGTTTTATTTTCATCAAAAGAACGGTTGCCCTGTCTGTTTATTTCTTTTAGTATGTTTGGTCCCAGACGATTAATATCTCCAATAAAATCACATACAAATTCGTTTACTGAGTGATTGTAAATATCATATGGTGAACCGACCTGTTCGACCGAGCCATTATTAAATACTGCGATTCGATCTGATAACGTCAATGCCTCTTCCTGATCGTGGGTTACATACAAGGTAGTAATTCCCAGATCTTTCTGTAGCCGTTTTAATTCTCCTCTAAGGCCAATACGAAGTTTCGCATCCAGATTTGACAATGGTTCATCAAGACAAAGAATCTTTGGTTCCAATACTATTGCTCTTGCCAGGGCTACCCTCTGTTGTTGTCCTCCTGATAACTCCGAAACATTCTTCTGTAATTGTGCCTCAGTAATTTTACTTTTTTCCGCGATCTGTTCTACCCTTTTTTTAATTTCAGCTTTAGGTCTTTTCTTCACTTTCAACCCAAAAGCGATATTATCATAAACATTCATTGTTGGAAATAATGCATAACTTTGAAACACCATCCCTATTTCGCGCTTTTCGCTTGGCATGGGAACCACATTTCTTCCGTCTACCAAAATCTCACCTTTCGTAGGTGTTAAAAAACCTACCAGAGACCGTAAACAGGTAGTTTTTCCACAGCCACTAGGTCCCAGCAAAGTAAAGAATTCTCCGTCTTTAATTGTCAAGTTTAAGTTTTCAAACACAACAAAATCGCCATATTTGATTTCAACATTTTTGAATTCTATCATGATTATTCCCCTTTTTAGTCACCCCATGCTTATTACTGGACATATTCAAGCTCAGCTTTTTCCACCCAGTCATCAATATTCTCTGCAATAAATTCCCAATCTAATTTCTGAGGTTCTAACTTCTTCACCATTTCTTGGATATCATCATCTACTTTCTCTATTGCATCTTCTTGTGCTGGAATCGTCCCCCAGGCGTCAGACCATGCCAGCTGAATCTCGGATGAACCAAACCAATTCAAAAAGTCCACAGCCAGTTCAGGGTGTTTCGTTGTTTTTACAATTGCTGTAGACTCAACAACAAATGGTTCTCCAACATCCGGTGTCATAATTCCAAACTCATAATCCCGTTCTCTCTGCTCAGCAATTACTCCGGAAGCCCAATGCATAGACATCGGCAGGCTGCCATCAATGACAGAACCTATAGCATCTTCTCCATCAGCAATTAAGTGGGAATTTCCAAAATATTTTTTTGCAAACTTCCATCCTTCATCTGATATTCCCAAATCTCCATCCGGATCCTGATATCTGCTAATAATGCTTGCAAATATTGTATTAGGAGTTCCGCCTCCAAGTTTACGAAGCTGATATAAACCCTTATACTCAGGTTTAACCAAATCCGTCCAGTCTTTTGGTGGATTATCCATTTCATTATTATAGATTAACAATAATGGTGTAGTTGAAATCGGATAATAATAGCCATCCTTATCTATTAATGAGTCATCTACACCATCAACCCAATCCGGTTCCCACGACATTAATATATCTTCAGCCTTTAGTTTTTCATATTCGATGTTATTCAGACCTATGATAACATCAGCAACTGCATTATTTTTTTCTGCAATCAATCGATTTGTAAGATCTGAAGCCGGAAGAGGCATAACCTGGACTTTATAGCCTGCCTCTGCTGCTTTATCAACCAGCCATTCATCTCTTCCATCAGAACCTGAATTCGTATAAATTACTAGTTCTTGACTTTTATCAATTTTTTCTACCTGCGAATCAGCAGAAGCAGAAGATGATGTTTCATTTATTGTTGTTTTTTCTCCATTACTACCACATGCTGTCAATGATAGTGCCATTCCTCCTGCAAGCAATACTGAAAGAACTTTTTTCATATTTTTTCACCTTTCCTCTCTCCTCTTTTTCTATTTACGGTCATAACTTCTAATAAATCCTTTATTTCCACATTTAATCTAAAAATTATCACTCTCCCTTTTCTTTCATCATTATGAAATATACAATTTATTTTTTACAACTATATTATATCATTGTTTTATAACGTGTCAATACTTTAATTGGGTTTTATTTATATTTTTATCGTATATATTGTGATTTTTATGTACTATTTTACATTACTTTATATGTAATTTTCATTTTTATATTATATATCGTTATAATTCTTTGATTATAACTACCTCCTCATTTAAAGCCAAAATATTAAACTGAGTATCCGACTACTACAAAAAAGATGGGTTAAACAACCCATCCTTCTAAATAAATCCCTATTCTTCTAATTAAAACCATTATCAATCATGGTCTGAGCAATATCTAAAGCCTGCTCTATGCTTAGCACTCCTGCGCATACATTTTTAACCATACCACCTACAATATTTTGAAATCTCTTTTCATCAAACGGTCGAACATCATTCACGGGGAGGCGTCTTGTTTGTGAAATTGAAAAACAGTTTTTTGACAACTCCAGCCATGGAAACGCATCTATAATTTCATATATATCATAGGTTTTCGTACAGGGAGAAACACTTCCTAATGCCGCCATGGCAGATGCTACGGGGTCTCTCGTAAGCCACTTGATAAATGCCAGCGCATCCTCCGGATGCTTACAGGTCTTTGCTACAGCCAGCGAGCCGCCTCCAATAATAGGATTTCCTCCAGGCACAATGCTATAGCCAACTTTATCCGTGATTTTAGATTTATATCCCAATATTTCGGATGCATAATTGCTAAACATAATTTCCATTGCAACATCGCCCTCAGAAAATGTTTTAGCAGCATCTGTCCACCACGATAAATTTTTATGGTTTATATATTGTTTTGCTTCTACAAGGTTTTTCAGAGCTCCTGATCCAATGTCATTATTAATTATAATTTTACCTTTATCCGAATATAAATTTTTTTTACAACTAAAAAATCTTGTTAAAAACTCAGTAGCAGCTGCTCCTGTATTCCCTAATACTAAGCTTGTGCCATACCGTACTTTGGAGGAAGCGTTAAAACTCCTTGTAAAAAATCTGGAAATCCGGTTAAATTCCTGAAAGTTTTTAGGTGTTCTCAATTCACTCTTATAGATATCGTGATAAGCTCTTTTTATAGCGACATCGTCAAATAAGTCCTTGCGATAAAACAGTAATTGTGCACTTGGAGTCACTGGCAATGCATATAGTTTACCGTTTACCCTTGAATATTGATCCTCTAATCCGGGAATATATTCCCCAAGATCATCAGCTATATTTGGATCTATACGTTCAAGTGGAAGAAGAATTTTATCGGAAAGCCATGATAACCATGTAACATCTATTCGGAAAATATCAAAAATCGAAAAGTCTTCGGCATTTGTAAACGCTTCATAGATCTCATCATATGAATAAACCGATATATTGATTTTTGTACCCGTTTTTTCTTCATATAAACGCGCAACCCCTTTCATAACTAATGCCTCTGGCCCTTCAAGAGCTAATACGTTCAGCTTATCGGCACCTTTTCTTTTTAATGCAATATTGTGCCACTTTCTATATCCATCATTTTCTAAGATATTATCCTTCTTTTCCAGTTCTTCTTTCTTTGTTTTGACTATATCTTCAGCAACCCTCCTTCCCAATAAATTATAATTAAGTTCATACTTTTTATAATCCACTTCCGGTAATTTAAAGACAGGAGAAACGGTATATATCGGTATTGAATCTATAAGTAGCAAAGAGCTAATCATTTGATGGATATTTTCTGCGAATCCAAAATTCGTAGTAACTATCGCATCAATAGTACCGCTCCCGTCAAAAATTTCCAGGATCATTTTCGGGAGTCTTAAGATGTCTGTAGAGACGTTGATAATGTTACATTCCTTATCAGAAAATTTTTGTGTAAATGAATCAACAATTTCCTTTTCATTAGAATATCTTAGTGTACCATGTACCAGCAATATATTGCGGTATTCATGTTGGGTTAATGTTCGAGCGAGTTCCTTTCCGCATAGTTCATAATCAAATCCATAATATGCAGCTGCAAACTCAGGTTTGCGCTCTACAAAACACACTTTTTGTATGTCATTAACTATATAATTGTTTATTTGACTATCCAAACATGAAATTATTGCAATACCTACTTTCAATGCCGCCTTCGCCTTTAGATAACAAACGCGTTCCTCATCAGGATTATCATTCGTAATCATCAGCTCTGTTGAATATCCATTATTTTCAGCATAGATCCTTAAGCTTGTGTAAAAATCTCTATATTGTTTAAATTGTATGTTAGGGAGAATGACAGCTAACGAATTGCTAGATCCTTTACGCAATATTCTGGCTTTCTCATTTATCGTATATCCCAGAGCCTGTGCTGCATCTTCTACAAGCTTTATCTTTTCACTACTTACATTCCCTTTTCTATTAAGAACATTGGATACTGTTCCTTGTGACACGCCTGCTAATTTCGCTACATCTATTATTGTTGCCATAATCAATCTCCTCACTAATATTAAAACGTTACAATTTTTATTCTAACATTTTTTTTACCCTTCTTCAATCAAAAAAGCCTTTTCACTAGTTTGCCTTGACAACTAAATTACTACATTTTACAATAAAGTTACGAAAGGCATTCTGGATGTTATTAAGAGAATCATGATTTGATCTAAAAAGGGGGTACTGACAATGAAAGTCATATTAATTAACGGAAGTCCAAGAAAGAACTGGAATACGCATAAACTGCTCATGGAAGCAGAGAGGGGAGCTAAGGAAGCTGGTGCTACGACAGAACTCATTCATCTGTTTAACTTAAAATATACGGACTGCATCAGCTGTTTTGCCTGTAAGCTGAGAGGTAATAAAACAGAGGGTGTCTGTGCTGTCAGTGATGATGTGAAGCCGGTGCTTGAGAAAATTGCAGAGGCAGATAGCGTTATTATTGGTTCTCCGGTCTATTATGGAAATCTGACCGGACAGGCGTTATCTTTCATTAACAGACTGCTTTTCCCGGTCATGCATTATGAAATAGACCCACCCACAGGGAAACTAGAAAAAATACTGAAAAAGGAAAAGAAGTGTGGTCTGATTGTCACAATGAATGCTCCAGATGAAAGTGGTTATACAAATACCGTTGAATCATTAGCCGATTCCATTGGAATGGTACTCGGCAACTGTGAAACGCTATATTCCTGTGATACCTATCAGTTTAAGGATTACTCCAGGTATTATGCCGGCATGTGGGATGAAGAAACATAAGGCAGAACACAGGGAAAAACAGTTTCCAATTGATCTAAATAATGCATATCAGATGGGTAAACGCCTTTGTGAGAATCGAGTAGGAGGAAGTGACTAACTCCCGTCCTCTCACAGCACCGTGCGTACCGTTCGGTACACGGCGCTTTCAATAGTTGATATGCACAGACTGATAAGCCGTGGCTAAATCATAGAAGCCACTGTATCAGCCTTTTGTTTTTTAATGCTATATTTACGGCTACCGTATGGGTCGTGAACCAGTATCCTCTGCGTGAATTTCCCGCCTGCCATGCCAGATCTTCCAGCACTCCCAGCTTTCGCAGATTTCTGATCTTGGTTCTCGGCCTTTTCCATTGCTTCCACTTATAAATGGAATAAAAAGCTGTCTGTTTACTATTTTCGAAGCGAAATGGCATGTGTTATGATGTACCCGCCTTCCCTCCACCGCCATTAGCGGTTTCTCCGGTGTCGGGTAAGGGATTAACCTTACGATTCCTCCCTCCCCAAAGAACGGAACGTGCGACTTTCACCGCATTCCGCTCACGCATCTATAACGCATAGTAACCTATCTGCGCGGCTCGATTGAAACACATAGCTTTCTTCCTGTTATAGCGGTGTCTCCTGGCTCGATTCTCGAAATAATCCGGTTCGAAAAATGGATTCTTATTTAGTGCCATTTGCCCTTTCCTTACAATCGGCATATCCATCATCAGGAATAAAATATTTTCCTCTGTCATGAATGTCCACTTCCTGCCCTTATGATTCTTCCAGTATTTATTGGCAATCCAGCTTTTGCATTTATTGGGATGACGACGTTTCGCCCATTTCCATAGCATTTCCCAGATACGGTGATCCATAGTATTAAAACAATTCTTTGAACATGCAGAATGATCGCCCATCCTACTATTACTTCGTTCAGTTTTCGGATAAGAGTCTCTTGTCTGGAAGCGTGGTTTTCTTTTACTATCCCACTGAGCTTCTTTGTTATTTTACTCATAGACTTATGGGATGGTTTAATAATAAGCTTTCCTTTGAACTTACGGAAGTTCCACCCCAAAAAGTCAAATCCATCATTGATATGTGTTATCACAGTTTTTTCTTCTGAAAGCTTCAAGCCTCTTTGCCCCATGAATGCACCAATCATCTCTTTTATATCCAGCAGGGATTCTTTGTCTGACGCTGTAACTATAAAGTCATCCGCAAACCTAACCACATGGATTTTATACATCCGTGAAGGGGGAGAAGAACAGACTGTAGGGAATATCGGGAAAGAAAGAATCTACTGCCATGAGAGTTCAATATGACCACCTACAGAATCATGTGATAATTCTCAGTTGGTCTTTCATCCATATAATTTTATATGAGATAAAATAAGATGTAATGCTATTTTGGAATTATAACAGAGAAAGCTCTCTTTGGGGTCACAAATATTTCCCCACAAAAAAGAGCTTTCTCGACCTCTGCAATAGATTTATACAATATCGAAGTAGCGGCATATTCACTCGTGTTTTCAATTTTTGCATCAGTAATTCTCGATCATGTACATTACCAAAATATTAAAGTATGTGCATTCGTTGCAGGAGGAGGTTTAGATATTTTGGGAATGTATTGTACAAAAAAGTATCCTGAATTGAGTGTTGGAAAAATTAGTGGTGTGATAAACGCAGGCATTTATTTAATAGTAGCTTTTCAATCATTCATTTAGCATCAAATGTTTTTCAAAATCCCCCCAAATTATATTTGGAGATATAACCATCACAAACGCTTCAGGATCCTTCTGATGGATCAAATTTTTCAGCCTTCTAAGCTCATATTTACTAACCACTACCATATGGATGCTCTCATCGCGATGACAAAACTCTCCCCAGCCGTTCCAGGTAGTTATTCTACGGGAGACACTACGATTTATGTTTTTTTCAGCATCTTATCTTTTGTTAGAGAGCACCGCCTATACTATTTAGTAATTCATCACTAAATATTGACTTTTCGACGCAGGAAGAAATGCTAATAGGATTGATTGTACACTGACAGCAATGATCGTCCTAAAAAGGAACTTTTTCCCCAAGCTTCTATAACCCAGAATAAAAAACGAAATATTTATGCACCAGAAAATAATTCCTGTAAAATCAATGTTCTCCGGCACACAAGTTCCAACAGCATCCAAGAGGAGATCCTATACAAACCAGCAGGAACTAAAAAGCACCTGTAAGCCACTGCAAAAAAGGCAGCCCCTAGAAGGATTCGGAACATATTAGTATTTTCTTTTCTAAACTTCTTCATCTTTATATTTTTTTAAATAGTATCTACCTCCTTTGCCAATGGATAACTGCTAATAGTTCCATCTCTTTGCACTGAAATAGCACAATACCGATTTGCGTATAGACAAGCCTCATACAAACTGTCTCCCATAGCAAGACGTGCAGTCATTGAACCTTGAAATCCATCACCGGCACCTGTGGTATCTTTACTTTCCACTATAATACCAGAAGAATGGAAAATCTGTTCTCCTTCCATGCAAAAAAATCCATTTTTTCCCAGTGTTATTACAATGTCTCCAACCCCGTAAGATTTACGGAGCTTTCTTCCATACTCCTCCCAGTCTCCGTCAGTATATGAGACGCCTGCGAGATCTAACATATGCAGTATTTCTACCTCATTGAGAATAAGAATATTGATAGCGTCCCAATAATCAGGCACAAAGTCTAGTACCGGAGAGGCATTTACTACTGTTTTTATTCCGAGTTTTCTTGCTGTATGTATAATATGTCTTACACTATTCTTATTTATCTCATATCCTGTGACACAATACTTTGCATCCTTCATTGCATTTAACGCAGTATCGATTTCATCATTAGGAATTGTCTGTTCGTTATGCGCTCCAAGAACAATCATATTATTTCCCTCATCATCTATAAGCACAACTCCAGACGAGTCTTTAATTCCGTCTCCCAGGACCACATAAGTATTATCAATTCCGGCTTCTTCCAATACTTTCTGACCTTTGCGATACCAATCACCTCCTTTTACATGTGCCACCATTGCCACTTCAGCACCTGACCTCGCCGCAGCTACCGCTGTATTAGTGCCTTTTCCGCCATCCATTCCAGCGCTTGCCTTAAGAGCCCTGATAGTCTCACCAGGTTTCGGAAGTTTATGAACTCTTACTGCCTGAGAAACATTGTGAGAATACGCTACAATTACCTGTGGTACTATTTTCATTTTAGTTTTATATCCCCCTTTCTTATATATTTAACGAAGAATTGGAGTGTCCTGATATTTCTTAGAAATGACATGATCAGCCGTCTTCCTGTCGCAGCACATGATACATTCAGGTACATATTTTGGAAACAGGGTAACTGGATATTCGACGGTTGGATCACTGAACATAGCAACTCTTACAACGGTTTCTTTCCACGAGCCCGTCATCACAACAAAAATAGCTTTCTTTGCCGTTAGCATCGATTTCATACCAATTGTAATCCCGTTCGGAGGAAGTGCTTCATAGCATCCGCCAAATTCTCTTTCTGCGTAAGCGATGATCGTTTCGTCATTAATACGTACAGCTCTCGTCTTGGACTTCGCATACTGCTCCAGAGTAATGTGATGAACGTCAGATACCGGCCGTTCATTCCACCCGACCAGACCTTTGCATCCAACACCACCTAAAACAGTATCGACTCCACCCAATTCTTCAATCTCTTTATCAATAAGATCAGGATTCTCTGGAGCCGGGAAAAACCTCTGATCTCCCGGAACATTTAACTCTGGATTTATTTTTGCATAAAACGATTGTGTCATCTTTCCCTTCATACTAAAACGCAGGTTAGTTACCGGAAGGAGGCGATATTCCCAGTCTAACCACTGATCAATATGGAACACATATAAATCTTTCAAACTTATCTTTTCCTCATTTACCCGATGAATAAAGGTATCGTATACCCCACTCATTCCGCCGGGAAGGACCCATACAGTTTTCCTACCCTCTGAATTGTGCTTGATGATTTCATCAGTCATTATATTTCCTACTTTTTCTGATAAAGCGGTTTTATCTTCCCCCATCATTAAGTTCATTTTCCGGTTAGGATTATCTTCCAATTCATCAACAGGTATAGAACACCATTTACGTAAATCTTCTCTTGAAACTTTATATTCGTTCATTTTCTTTCCTCCTACATATTTGATATTTAGCCTTTTATTCCTGACATTGTTATACCTTCGATTACATAACGTTGAAATACTAAATAAATTCCCAGAGGTGGCAGCATTGCAATAAGCATTGCTGCTATCTTTACTCTTGGATCAACCCAGAAATTGGGATTTAACATATTTGCGATCGTAACACTAATCGACTTTATCTTCTGACTCACAACAAGTGAAGGCCATAAATATTGTCCCCAGATTTTCATAAACATTAATACAGCTGTTGTTAAGATACCATTGCGCATCAAAGGAAGCACAATTTGAGCATAGATTTGAAAATGTCCCGCCCCGTCAATTCTTGCTGATTCTATAAAAGACAAGGGTAAATCTTCTAAAAATTGCATCATTATGAATACAGACAAGGCAGAGACCATCATTGGAAGTGATACGCCCGCAAAAGTATCGGCCAGCTTCATACTAAAAACCAATCGATATAAAGGAATAATATATAGGATCTGTGGAAGCATCATACTCACCATCAGTTGACCAAAAAATAGTTTTTTTAACGGAAACTCATAAAAAGTAAATTCGTATGCCGCAAGTGAGCTGATAATTAATATTCCCGCAACAGTTACTCCCGTATAGATCAAGGTATGAATCGTAGAGGTACCAATATCAACGGTCACCAATGCCTCACGACATTTTAAAATTCCGTTTGTAATCGAATTTGGGAAAAATGTTTTCGTCAAATTACTGGAATCCGATGAAAATGTACCACTAAACAAAACCCAGATCGGGAAGAGACATATAAGCCCCCACACAGATGCCAGAAAAGCTAAGACAATCTGTTCACCTTTTTTCTTTGTTTTCAATACAATCCCCCCCTTAAACTCTCTTACGACGTCCTTTAAATTGAATAACTGTAATAACAAGAATTACAAGCATCAGAATGACGCCTTCTGAGCAGGCTCGTCCAAGGCCAGACTTACCGCCAAGATACATATTTCTTACCATCTCCATTACAGGAAAAGACATAACCTGGCCTGGTCCTCCAACACTATTAACCGAACTGCCATTTGAAATAATCCAGGGGATATCATAAACCTGTAACGCACTGATAAATCCATATGTAACCACAAAAAACAGTATAGGCTCCAGAAGAGGAATCGTTATATGGATCATTTTTTTCAATGTTGATGCACCATCTAACTCAGCAGCTTCATAGATATCTGGTGAGATATTAGCCATTCCCGCGCTGATTATCACAAAATTGAAGCCAACTGAATTCCATATATCTACCATAACCACGTAAATAATCGCATAAAGCTTCGTACTGTCCCATGCGATCCCGCGGCCAATACCTAGTTTTGCAAGATTTGATGCTACCAAACCTGTTCCCGGAGTCATAAACCATTGCCAGATACCTGCACATAAGAATAAAGGCAATACATAAGGAACAAAATAGACACCTCTGAAAATATTGAATAAACGTTTTGACAGCTGGTTTGTAATTAAAGCCAGTGCAAGTGATAGAAAAAGGCCAACAGAGAGCGTCACTACAACATAAATCACTAAATTCTTTACAGACCTTATAAACCGGATTGATGTCGTACTATTACCTGATAAAATAAACTTATAATTTTCAAGTCCCACAAAATTCACACTATCTCT
>ENA-UOOI01002134-UOOI01002134.1-fermentation-metagenome-genome-assembly--contig:-NODE-2134-length-18106-cov-154.974295_pt1 | contig 18106 bp, 15 predicted proteins | sample MGYA00245779_ERZ724027 | MGnify/ENA primary metagenome ERZ724027 (study PRJEB28704, sample SAMN03018318) | fermentation metagenome | biome: anthropogenic terrestrial biome; feature: soil...
CTTTACAATGCCCATTTTATCATATTGTGACTAACTTTTCTATTGGCTCAGTTTTTGGGGCTCAGGTCACTTCTTTTGCACCTGCATTATATAAAGCCATTTCAACTTCCGACCAATTTATAGGCGGTTTATTGTCAAGTTCAAAAACATCCGTATCATAAGCAAGTACAACATAAAAGTCAAATTTATCAATGCCCTTTTGTCTTTTGCTTTCATACTTATTATTCTCATCTTTTAGGATTTGATTTTTTAAGTTCTTAAATTTGCGTACAATACCAGCTTTAAAATTACAAATACCTTTTGCATTCTCTCGTTTAACATGGTCAAATGGGTATTTTTGTCCCGGGCATTTTCCTTTTAAATGTTCCATCAATTTTTTATAAAATTCTTTTTCTGTGTCGCCTTCTACAAAGACTATAAGTCCTTTCTTTTTGGGGATGAGTTCTTCCTTGCTTTCAGTCAAAGCGATTCACCGCCTCGATTTTCAGAAGAGCGGCCGCCACAGTCCAAATATTGCCTAAGCTGTTCATAATCACTTTCCGAACCACTCAGCAAATCAAAAATGTAAGTTCCAGTTGTCATGTCTGATTCTCGCGCATCATTAATAACTCTGTTATTCTGACTGCCTTTTATGGGATAAAAGCAAGCAGTACCGTCATCATTTGGTAAGCCAATCATGAGTGATTTAAGCGGCAGATAGCCCACAATGTAAGGTGAATGACTGGTCATAATCATGGAACAACCATCCAAAAGCTGGTTTATAATGTCCAAATAGGACTGTAGCAACTTTGGATGAACTGAATTCTCTGGTTCTTCAATAGCAATAAGTGCTAGTTGATTCAATTTTGCTTTTGCTATACAGGTAAACATCCATAAAATTCGCTTTGCACCGTCTGATAACGCTTCGAACGGTATAGGCTGATTCAAAGTATCATCTATTACCCACAAAATATAAGCTGCTTTAGCGAAAGTGTAGGGAATATCTTTAGGCAAACTTGGCAATTCAGAACTAATCGGATCAAACGGATAGCTTTTAACTTCTATTTTTGAAATGTTGGGATAAAGTTGACAAAAAGCATCAGTTATTTTTGCATACTCATCTGGACATTTTTCTTTTAATATTGCCATCGTATGTGGTACACCAATGCTGGAATTCAGAGAAAGTCCATCATCATTTTCTGGTATCAATGGCTGTATTTCATATTCATCGCTTCTATCAAGACGGTGGTCAACAAATATAGAAACACTCAATACTGCTTTTATGATATCCGTATAAAAACAGTCATCAAGAGAAGCCATCCGCTGCAATAACATTTCATCTTCTGCTACCTGTGATTTTTTGCTACAGCGGCCTGATTCTGAATTTCTGTAAAGAGCCTTGGTTTCACTGCGGTTTATTATTTGTGTAAACTTTTTCTTTTCGACGGGTTTTACTTTCAGCCACTCGGAAGTAATTTTTGCGCCTGTTTTATCTACACGTTTCCACCTAAAAGTATAACCGTAAATTATATTTTGGTGATCAGCATTTGAACTGTTTTCAATTTCCAACTCAAAATAAAAATCATCATTACAGGTTATTTTATTTAGCGGCATAGCAGACTCATCAGAAAAGCTTCTTTTTCGCATAGCAGAGGAGCCTTTATAAAAATTAATGCCGAATTCTATTGCTCGTAAATAATTTGATTTTCCAAAACTGTTTAGAGCAACCAAAGCAGTAATACCATCAAAATTAACAGTTGTTCGTTTTAAATTGCGAAAGCCACCGACTGTTATTGATTTCAATTTCATTGTCTGTATTCCACTCCTTTTGCTATTTTTTCAATAATACACGCATAGGCGTGCATTATTAATGTCATTATGATATCACAAGTAAATATGCAAATCAATATTTATGATGTGACGATTTTTGCTTTTTATTCACAAAATCTGTATATTTATTGTAAAATCAAAAACAATAAGCAAAATTTTTTGCATATTATAATAATAACTGTATTATCGTTTCAATGCGAAAATTCATTTTCATATTCATCCACAAGGCTTTCTTTCCAAAACTCATTTTTATCTTGTGATATGCCAGCAGGATGATTGTGTGGAAAAGTTCACTGATTCTGTATGAAGAGTTTCCAAAATTAAAATACAAATATTGGAATTTAGAATTTAGGCGCAGTGGATACTTTGTTGATACAGCAAGAAAGAATAACAAGAATGTCCTGATCCTTTCCATTATAAAATAAGTTAAAGCAGTAATAACATGAAATACTCCCAGTGGACAACTTAATAGTTGCCCGTTGGGGACATCGTCATACTTTATTAATTGTTTACCATAAAAAGCAGTATGGTGGTCCACATGGAGAACTTGGTGCATCTCTTCGCTATATTTCACAACGCTATGTGATGCCTTATCCGGAGTTAAAGGCAATACTAACAGATATCGGTGTATCTGTATCGTTATTGCTTATTTATCTATAAAATAATGAATTTTATAGATAAATAAGATAGCATATAATAAAGTTCGCAAAAGTGCGTAGGAAATAGACAAGCCATTAGGGCTTCTGTAAAATGAAAGTTGCAGAGATATGTGAGCCTTTCTCAATATTAGGGAGACACAGGAGTCGTGCAAACGGCTGAAATCAAAGGATTTCGTAAAACTGCGGACTATGCTGCCTGCTACTGATAAAAACGTTGGCGGAATTCCGCGGGTGGAACGTTGGCAAGGGTACGTGATTGGAATGACAGGTCAATCCGGGTTTGCAGCGCTGAATCGCAGCCTTTAGTGCCCGTTTGCAAAGAGCAGTGCCCATTCGGCTGCCAGTTGAGGGACCAACAATCCACCGACCAAACAAATCTTTGACGGCGGCAAGCCAACGCTCCATCGTCCCCCATGTACCCCTTCGCTGTGTTTTATTTTGTACAACTCCGGACTCTCCATCAAAGTGAGTATAGCTTACAATTTGTAAAAGGAGATTATCGTACAAGTCGCGATGACGTAACGAATAATAATGTGAAAAATTGGATAGAAGCTACGATTACAGGAAATTGATACATCATGGCAAAAGTATATTTCTTTGGGCTGTTGCCTCATGCGGAAAGTAAGTCAGTTTTTAACTGTTTGTTGACATATATTGGAATATAATGTATAATTAGTACATATTAAGGCGTAGAGTTTAAACTATAAAATTATTCCTTATCAATAAAATGAAGAAATGTTTTAAAAATTCATACAAAGCTGACATCAAAATACATTTGCTTGTAAACTGTCTGTGCCTTTCAACGGCCGAAAGGGCACAACGGTTTTACATAAATATAATGCTGCAGTTGCCCTAATGGTAACCGCAAGCGCAATGCCAGCATCTGCATATGGACATCCGTTTAGATCTGTAATGGGTTGGGGACAAACAACGGATATAAACCATGATGGATTTGTTAAAAAAGCATATGATCATGACCCAAAATTTTATGTTACGCCGTCATCTGGTTCAAATTGGGATCCAGGCAGCTGGAATGGAAGCAGAGCGGTCGTATATTGCGTAAATGACAGATACCAAAGATGCAGCGGTCCTTGTTCGCTGCCTAATTATTCAAGTCGTCCTTATAAATTCTACTACAACAGGCAAAGTATCCCTGTAGGGGGACAAAGGATGAATCTTTTGTTGCAAGAAAATGCTTGGGGTACCCACGCGTACAGCATAAATGGCATTTGGATGCCATAAAGAAATTAAAAATCAGAAAACAAATGGCGGATAATTCAATCCGTCATTTGTTTTCTAAATTAAAGGAGCCGTCATGAAAAATCGCAAACTAGCCGCAATCTTTCTTTTTGCACTTTTGGGAATAGGGACAATCAGTGGCTGTAAATCAACTGATAATACAGAAACTGCGACTTCAAGTGCCATCTTTACAGCTGCTTCTTCCGGTGTCGGCACAAAAGTTAAACAAACTCTTTCAAATGGACTGATCATCGATGCAGACATATCTATCCCCAAAGAGATAAATACAAAAGCAGTCCCAATTTCAAAAGTAACAGCAGTGCAGTTTTCTAAAGAGAAAGCTTTGAAAATCCTTTTACAGAATACAAAAGTGAAAACACATCAAAGTCAGTATGATGGAGCCACTAGAGGCGGCAACAAAACGCCGATAGAGATATATACTGCTGAAAACGGCAGTACAATTAACCTTGATGCTGGTATGGGAAGAATATCTCTTGATAGCCCATTGGCCGATCAAATTTCATTTGCGTATTTTGACAGTGAAAACTCGTTAGCTGGGAAAAGTAATCAGTCTGCATATAAGAAAAGAAATTTATCGTTTATGTCGGCACAGCAGGCAGTCAAAAGAGCTCGGGATATTCTTACACAACTGGGTATTCCTTCACTCTCACAACCCAAAATAGTTGCTCTTGACCATGAAACGTTACAGAAGCAAGAAGTAGATCCACAAAAATACAAAATCAAACCTACGGATAAATTGAAAAAAAAGGGCATATGGACAACAGATGATGAATGTTATGCCATATCCTTTCGCCAAACTGTAAATGGAATTCCGGTTGGAGATGATTGGCTTTTTAATGATTCCAATCCACCGAAAATTAAAATGCTTTTAAACAAAAATGGAATCGTAATGCTGGACGTTGCGTCTTATCAATTAACAGATGATAAAACAGAAACAAAGCCTGTAGTGACAGTGAGTCAGGCGCTCAAATCATTTACTAAAACGTATGCTTCGGTTCACCTTTCTTCTTCCGTTTTGTTAAACAACATAAGTTTATGCTATGAATTAGAATTAACAAATTCTAACAGTGATACGTATATTTTTTCTCCTGTCTGGGTTTTTTCAATGATTAACAAAAGCAATGATAAGTCGGGAGATTTTACGACTAAAGCTTATGTGGATGCTGTGACAGGAAAAATAATTCATACATAAGGATAGATTATATGAAAAACTTAAAACGTCTGTTTCTAACAGATATGCAGCGTGTATTTTCCGGTCCGAAATTTTGGATTTTAGCAGCAGGGGTAATGGCAGTGTATTTCTGCAATACCCTGCAAAGCTGCTTATTTATGGACCACTTTACCTTGGAGGGTTCTGTAGTGGAGAACATGGGTTTAACCAGAGGGACATTGTTTACACAAATGGCCCTCATCCTCGCTACACTTGCGTATGGAACCTCTTTCTGTGAGGACTGGAAAAACCGAAATATCCGGAATATTATTATTCGATCCGACATCCCATCCTATGCAGTCTCAAAAATGCTTGCTTGCGTAATATCCGCATTCGGAGTTCTGTTTGTGGGAAACCTTTTGTTTGCATTGCTGGAAATGATTTTAACAGGGAGTGTGTATGGGAGCACGAATTTAGAAAATCTCCGTCAAGGGAGTTTATTTAACCAACTCGTTGGAAACGGGGACTTTTTCCCGTGGCTTTTGATAGAAAGCACTCGCAGTGCTTTGGAAGGGGCAGTTTTTGCTTCGATATCCCTGACGGTTTCAACAGTGATGACAAATCCTTTTGTGGTGCTGACACTTCCAATTTTTATCTATTTCTTTGCAAATTTAATTTTGCAAACAAACTATGTTCCCCCAATATGGAACATGATTGTGCTGTATGAAGCAGATACACCATGTATAGGAGGCAGTATAATCGTTCATATGCTTTGGACATTGATTTTAAGCCTGATTCTGTGCATCGTTTTTGCATGGATTTTCTTAAAAGGAGTCAGGAGGAAATTTGAAAATGGATAAATGCAAAAACGTATTTCGCATTTGTGGAAATAATTTTTCAAAATGGAAAAACAGTCCACGTGCTTTCATTTGTTTGTCCTTAATAATTGTTTTTATGTATGATACAACAGCCGGAACGCGGGCTTTGACAGCAGCACAGAATATGGCTGTTACGCCTTGGCTGTTCCCTTTCATTTTAAGTTATCCGGTAAATTTTTGTGTCATTTATTTGACATTAATCCTTCTTTTTTGTGATGCACCATTTTTTGACGAACAATTTCCGTATTTATGTATGCGTGCAGGGCGCTTAATATGGACGGCGGGACAAATACTATATATTTTTGCAGCCTCTTTTGTATTTACAATTCTTAATTATGGATTCAGTCTATTATTCTGTCTGCCAAACCTTGCATTTTCTGAAAATTGGGGAAGAATTTTAAGAATGATGTCTATGCCAGCTTCTACTAATTTTACAAAACTCTATTTAACAGGTATCATGTTTGACTCTGCAGGCAGTGCAAACGTGATGGATACATACACCCCTATACAGGCTCTGCTGATTTCTCTTTTATTCATGTGGCTTGCCGGTGTATTCCTTGGACTGCTGATGTTTGTTGTCAATTTAAAAGCGCACCAAGGGGCAGGTGCTTTGGCATCATCTTTTTTTGTGATTTTTAATTTCTTTGCATTTGCTTTTTCAAGAGGTCAAGGTTTTAAAGCTCCGATCATTTATTATTTTTCACCGATTTCGTGGGTGAATTTGACTCAACTTCAAATGGGTTCAAATGCACGGCCTCCGCTCAGTTATGCACTAACAATGATGAGCATAATTATTATTGTTTTAATTGGTTTATCACTGAAAATAATGAAAAGGCGGGAAATCGAAGTACTGCCAGAGATTTGAGGGATGAATATGGAAACTGCAATACAAGTCAATCATGTCAACAAACAATTTAAGGAAATAAAAGTTTTAAAAGATATCAATGTTTCTTTTGAAAAAGGGAAAATACACGGCCTGATTGGGCGTAACGGCTCCGGTAAAACAGTGCTGATGAAATGCATTTGTGGATTTATGAAACCAACGTCCGGCAGCATTACGGTGGACGGGAAACAGGTTGGAAAAGATGTGGATATTCCTCAAAACTTGGGCGCTATTATTGAGGCACCGGGATTCCTGCCGGGATATTCCGGTTTTCGGAATTTGAAGTTTTTAGCAGACATTCAAAAGAAGGCAGACTCCGCCCAAATTGAAGAAATGATGGAACGGGTCGGGCTGGACCCCAAAAGCAAAAAACATGTGAGTAAATACAGCCTTGGAATGCGCCAGCGGCTGGGAATTGCACAGGCCATCATGGAAGATCCGGATATTTTAATTTTGGATGAGCCGATGAACGGACTTGACAACCACGGCGTAGAAGATATTCGCAAATTGCTTTTTGACTTGAAAGAGGAAGGCAAGACAATTTTGATTGCCAGTCACAGTGCCGAGGATATTGCGGTACTTTGTGACACAGTACATGAAATGGATGCCGGTGTATTAAGTCAAGTGCAGAAGGAGGATTCGTTGTAGTTCATTCAATTGTGATAATAAAAAAGGATGACGGGAATGCTGTGAATTACATTTTTCAGCATTCCCGTCATCCTTTTGCTGTCACGCAGAACCGCTCTGTTTTGATGTGCCCTGAAATTCCTTAAACACGGAATTTGGACTTTGAAGCCAAAACAGCAGCTAAAGCTACGCTCCAAAATGGAGAGATTAAAGATACAAACAACTGATATAATTTACATTCCTTTTGAAAGGAGAGATTAAACCAAAAGTATTATACTGCAAATAAAAGCAAGAATGCAAATGGAAAATACCGAAAATTAGACAAAATACAAATTTCATGCAGAAAAATACTTGACAAACTTGGAAAATCTGGTATTATATAAATAAGCCAACGATTAAACAACTAATATAAGGGAGAGGAGATAATGGACCATGAGAGCAACAGCACAGTTAAACTTAAAGAAACCGGAGGTGCCGGCTGATTACAGACCTGCTGTCATGTCACTTTTAAAAAGCGGACTGACTGTTTACAGCAACGGCCAATTTTTCAGTGAATTTTATGATGGTTCAGCAAAAACGAAGCCGCTTTGCTTTTCAGTTGGTTTTCCGCGCGGAGTCAAATTTCAAAAAGACAAAGTGTTGTTGCCGGCGGAAAGTACATATATAAAAGTAACTTTTAGCAGCGGTGACAGGAAGACGGGTATATTATTATACAATGCACTGCGACAAACCCAAGGAAAAAGCAGACCGCTTGCTGACGGCAATGAAATGATTCTGACAAAGCTTTACGCTCCGCCGGAACCTGTTCTTAACAGTACAACACAAATGTTGGCAAAAGCGCTCTCTCCGATATGTGTGCGCGTAAAAGACGATGGGAAAAGACAATATGCATCAGTCGCACAGCCGGATTTTGAAGAAAAACTGCGTGAACAGTTGGCACGGCGTTTCCGGGATAACAGCAGCATAACGGATGAAGCAATCAAAACATTTCACTTTTTCCCAGTTCAGGCCCATAAAACAGTTGCCCTTCATTTTGGGCAGAAAATTGAGTGCAGTGTTGGCACCGCAGTTATCAGCGGTGTACCAGCGCTTTTGTATGAAATCTATGAAAACGGGCTGGGAAGTAGATGTTCCAATGGATTTGGCCTGCTGCAGATCCTGCAGCAAAAGTGATGGGGAAGGTGAGGACTTGATTGATCAAACAGACCATACAGATGAAATCTGTCTGCACACCAACGATGCACTTTACAACGCTGGACTGCTGGGCCTAAAACGTGTGCTTGACCGTATGAACGAACTTTACGATCCCGATATACCATACGGCGATGTGCAGGGCAGCAGCATTTATGTACAAAAAGAAGCATTTTCAGAAAAATTTACAACAGCCTATTTTGATGTGTTGATTGAGCAATACGGTAATGACACAGTTTATAAAAGCCTGATGGATGAACTTGAAAAAGTGCTGCAATGGAATGCACAACAGGGCAATGACAATTTTGAACGTAATCTGAAAGAATGCATGAGCATGCTAAATGAAAAATTTAAACGCAATTCTTATATAGCAGGCTTTAAAATTTTAAAAGATTACTATCATATTGATTATGATTTTGTAGGTACGGCAAAAGCCCTCAAAAATGAAACAGATGTGCAAAAACAGATAGATGTTTTGCAGGACATTAAAATGCAGCTTGAAAACAGGGATGTTAAACATGTTTTACTGCTCAAAGATATCGCTTACACGCGGGTACAAAATTATTGGAGCGGCGTTTCATTTTTGCATAGAACGAAAAATAAGGAGCCGTTTGAGCAAGCTTTTAACGAATATTTTATTCACTCCATTACAGAATTTGCGCCCAAAAAGGGGAAAAAAGCAATGGGCTGCTTTCAATGTGGCAGAACATTGCAGGCGGGGGCTTCCTCAACAGCGTGGGTTAATGAAACCATGCCGGACGTAAAACGAAAAACGGACAGTTTTTGGAACTATATACCGGACATTATGATGTGCCCATTCTGTATGCTGGTTTATGCCTGCCTTCCACTTGGTTTCACAACGTTTGCAAACGAGGGGGTATTTGTAAACGACTGCCGCAGTATCAAGGCACTTGAGAGCGCTAATATTTTCACGGATGTGAGCGACGAATTGAAAAACGACACATTTGCGGCAGTTATTAACCGGTTTACCCTTACCGCGGATGAAAAGCAGGCTAAAGGAGAACTGCAAAACGTGCAGGTGGTACGCTGCTCGGGCGGAAATTACAAGGTGAATACCCTTACAGCAGACATGCTTGAGGCCTTTATTCACCTAAAACCAACTTTTAAAAAGCTGCTAAAAGCAAACCCACGGCTGTTCCACCAAACGATGGCTTCTGTCCTAAATGGGCAGGAACTTTACGGAATGATGCTCAAAGGTTATCGGGACGCACTGCAAAAAGGTTACAGCCTAACCATTTACAAGTGGGTTTTAGATATTCAAATAGAAATGTTTGGAAGAAAGAAGGAGAAAAAAGCTTTGGAAACAGATGAAAAAGCAAAATGGGCAGCTTACAAGTCAGGACAAGCGCTCAGAAACAAAATAAAATTGGTGAGCAAAGAAAGCGGAAAGGCCAAGGCTAATGAAAAACGTCTGGTGGGTGTGACCTATCGCCTTTTGAATGCACTGCAGAGCAGCGATTACAGTCTTTTCATGGATACCATAGAAAGGCAATATATTTCCCTGAATCTTGACATTCCCAAAGCGTTTTTGTGTGCAATAGGCAATGATGAAATGCTCGAGATCATTGGCCATGCATTTGTGCAGGGCCTTAACAGCAAGATTGAAGTTGAAGACAACAAGGAAGCAGGTCAGAAAGTAAACGCATTGACGGAAAGCGAGGACTAAACCATGAAAAAAAACGGACTTACCTTAAGCATGATTTTTGAAGCCGAAAGCGGAAATTACGGCGAAGGTACAGGCAACATCACAACACTTAAACATATGACACGCGCTGGCGGCAAAACTTACACGTATTTTTCCCGACAGGCAATTCGCTACAGTATGATTCAGCAGCTTCAGTGGGATAAAACACCGGTTGAAGCTTCAGGCAGCGGCGAAAAAACGGTTGTCCAGTTTCAGCCGAAAGCTTCTGTAAAAGACTACCCGGAAATCGATCTTTTTGGATACATGAAGACCGCTGCGGGAAACAATGCCAATACACGTTCAGCAGTGGTGCGTCTGAGCAATGCCGTTTCACTGGAACCGTATGCGGCGGATATGGACTTCCTTACCAATATGGGACTTTCTAAGCGGGCAGAAAAAGGTACCAGCAATGCCATTGCCCAGAGCGAAATCCATCACTCTTTTTATGCTTATACCATTACAATAGACCTTGACCGCATTGGTGTGGATGAAAATGACGGTACCGAATTGCCCAGTGAAGAGCGCAGCAAACGTGTAACAGATTTTCTAAGCTGTGTTGAATTTCTCTACCGGGATATTAAGGGACGCAGAGAAAATCTTGCGCCGGTATTTGCAATCGGCGGTGTGTATGAGCACAAGTCGCCGTTCTTTGAGAACCGCATAAAATTGACCAATGGCAAACTCAATGTTGATATACTTGCTGAAACTGAAAAGGCCGTAAATGAACCGACCATGGTAGGCTACATAGACGGCGAATTCAGCAACAGTGACGAAATCAAAGAAAAGCTTGCACCGGTCAGCATTGCAGAATTGTTTAATCATCTGAAAGCACAGGTGGAGGATAGCTATGCGGGCCGTTAGAGTTTTAGCCGGGCAAAACATGGTTTCCTATCGTGTACCGCAAAGCCTGATTATTAAGGAAAGTTATCCGCTGCCGCCTTATTCCACAGTTATTGGCATGGTGCATGCTGCCTGCGGCTTTACCGAGTATGTGCCGATGCAAGTCAGCATACAAGGTGACTTTGCAAGCAGTGTGCAGGAAATGTATACGCGCTATGAATTTGGTAAAAAGACCAAATATGAAGCAGGCCGTCATAATGTAAAACTGCATGGCGAGGACTGCGATTTCGGCATGACCCGTGGGCCGGGCAGTATTGAGCTTTTAACGGATGTGCGCCTTATCCTGCACATTATTCCGGAAGAGGATGCAATGTGCGAAACCATAAAACGCGGTTTACAGGAACCCAAAAATTATCTCAATTTAGGCCGCTGGGAGGATTTGCTGCGGATTGACGATGTGTGTATCACTGAACTGCAGAAAGAGCACATCAAAAAGGATAACATTGCTCTTGAATGTTCTGCATGGATACCGGAGGAAATAGAAGCAGAGTTGAAACGTACCGTGCGTACTAAATTCACAGCAACCGGTACCAGCTGCCGTTTGCATAAAACTTATGAGATTTCCAACCTTGGTCTGCGTTCATGGACCGAAACGGTTACTGCGCGGTATGCAGGGTGTGGCACATTTATTGGGAAAGGCGGATGTCTGCTGACAGACAGAACCCCTGTAAGAATTAAAAATATGCCATATGCCGACAAAGAAGCAATACCGGTATTCCCAGCTTAGAAAGTGCCATCTGCGTTAAGGCAGGTGGCATTTATTATAGGAGAGATTCAATTTGAAAATTTATGCGAAAAGTGAAGACAAGCAGACTCTCAAAGAACATACAGACAAGTGCCTTGAAAAATACAATGACTTAAAATCCATGTATCATGATACTTTTTCAGAAAGAGACTGGCTTATTTTATACTGGGCAGTCAAGTTCCATGATATGGGAAAAGTCGATGTGCATTTTCAGAATAAAATTAGAAAAGCAATCGGGGAGAAACCAGTTGAAACAGAAGGCTTAGAATTCCCTCACAATTATTTAAGTCCCGCTTTTCTCGACATGGATTATTTCTTTTATGAACTTCAGTTTACTAGAATAGAAGTTGAGATGATTATTAAAATCATTTTTTATCACCATGCTAGGGAACAGACAGACGGAGAATATATGAATGAGCTAAGCAAATATATTGAAAACACACTTCAAAAGCACTGGAAAGAAGTGCAGATTATAAATCGCATGCCTCCATGTGATGGTCTGGCCAAAGATTTACAAACAGAATTCATAGGCGCTGTTCAGTTTTGCGGGGATGATGATTGGTTGGATGACGAGCTTCAGGAACGCTACATGAAGCTCAAAGGAATGATGAACAGAATTGACTATTGCGCCAGCGCGAATGTGAATATCGAACAGAAACTTGAAGATAAAGATGGGAAACGGTACTCTGACAAGACGGCCGGTTTTATGAAAAGGAGCGGCTTTTCACTGCATCCGGTCCAGAAATATCTGAAAGAGCACAGCGGTCAAAATGTAATCGTTCAGGCAAGCACGGGCTGTGGCAAAACAGAGGGGGCCTTGCTGTGGCTTAATGGGAAAAAAGGGTTTTATACGCTGCCGCTGAAAGCAAGTATAAACGCCATTTATAAAAGAATAACGGAAAGTATCGGGTACAAAAAAGCGGCAGTCCTGCATGGAGATGCAAAGGCAGTTTATCTGGAGCAAGTCAAAAAAGACGGAGCTCAAAATGATGAAGAAGCATTGCAGAAATATCAGCTTGCCAGACTTTTGACTGCGCCGCTTACGGTCTGTACGGTTGACCAGCTTTTCCGTTTTGTGTACAAGGCGAATGGGACAGAAGCCGCTGCTGCCGCTCTTGCCTGTGGAAATCTGGTAATCGATGAGATACAGATGTATTCGCCGGAACTGATTGCCTCCATCTTGTACGCACTGCATTTTGTCAGTGACATGGGCGGGCATTTCTGTATCATGACGGCCACTTTTCCCAAAGTGCTGTTAAACTTGATGAAAGTTTGCAAAATACCGTGCCCTTCAAAAAATGAACTTCCCAATTTTCACGGAAGCATTTCCTGCCGTCACAGGATCAAAATTATTGCAGACAAACAGTTTCCGCTGGAACAGATATGCGAACAAGCAAAAACGAAGCGTGTGCTCGTACTTGTAAACAGAGTAGGTGCGGCGCAGGATTTAAAAGAAGAACTGAGCAGGCTTGGTGTGGAAGCGGATGTACTGCACAGTCGTTACCTGCGTAAAGACAGGCGGGCGCTTGAACAGAAAATCATTGCGTTTGCCCCAAACAGTAAAAATAGAGAGCCCAAAAACGGCGTGTGGATTTCAACACAGGTTGTTGAGGCGTCACTGGATATTGACTTTGATGTGCTTTATACAGAACTGTGCACGGTTGATTCACTGCTGCAGCGTATGGGGCGTGTTTACCGCGGCAGGCAATATGACTTAGGTGAAGAACCAAACGTTTATGTGCTGAATAATGAAGATATAGGAAGTGTAAACCACCGTATTGTGGACAAGCAGCTTTACGACTTTTCACTGGCTGCGGTTCAAAAATTTGACGGCTGCCTTTTACAGGAGAGCAATGAACGCGACGACAAAGCGGAAATGCTGGATTTAGTTTATGACCCCGATAAAAACCCTAATATAAAAAGCTCCGATTACTGTAAAGAAATAAAAAAGAAGTACCATGCACTTTGCAGCGGAAAAATGTACGAAGTGGAAAAAAATGAAGTCAGCTTCCGAGAGATTCAGTCCATTACGGTTATGCCGAAGAAAATCTATGAGGCGCTTCAGGAAACAGGAGAGCTGGAAAAGATCCAAAAGCAGATGCAGAAGGGGACGCCCAAAGACAGGGCTGCTGCACAGGAAAAACTGATGGATTATACGGTGTCTGTACCGGAGATGGGACTTGATATTGACAGCAACCCAACTGCCAATGACAGAAGATTTTTCCCGCACAGCGGTGTGTCCCTTTACAATGGAGATTACGATTTTGATGAGACTGCGGCAAAAGGCGAAGGGATTATCCTGAAGTTTAAAAATAAAAAGCAAGGGCAGGATGACAGTGCTTTGTTTTTTTGAGGAGGCGGGATTACGGATCAAGCGATAAGCGGCATGATGATATATTACTACTTTGTTTGTAAAAAGAAGCTGTACTATTTTTGCAAAAATCTTCATATGGAGCAGGACAATGAAAATGTTGCATATGGTAAAATACTGGATGAAACGGCGTATAGCCGAGCAGAAAAGCACATTACGCTTGATGATACGATTTCAGTGGATTACATAGAAAAAAGCCATATTCTGCATGAAGTTAAAAAAAGCCGTTCCATTGAAGAAGCAGGCATTTGGCAGCTTAAATATTACCTTTGGTACTTTAAACAGCGCGGAGTTGAAAAATTGACGGGGAAAATCGACTATCCGCTTCTTAAACGTACGAAAACTGTAGAGTTGACCGTCGAAGACGAAAAAACGTTGGACCGTGTTAGGAGGGAGATCACCCGAATACGTGCACTTCAAATGCCGCCCATGTGCGAAACAAAACCGTTTTGTAAAAAATGCGCGTATTATGACCTTTGCTTTATCTGAGGTGGATATGAAAAAAAGTGTTTATATTTACACAACCGGAGAACTGCACAGAAAAGACAATACCCTTGAATTTGTTTCGTGTGAGAGAAAGAGACCCATTCCTCTTCCGATAGAAGAAATTTCAGATATTTATTTGATGAACGAGATGAATATCAGCACGAAAATGCTTGAACTCATCTCGAAATACGGCATATTAATTCATTTCTTTGATTACTATTCCAATTATATTGGAACCTATTATCCAAAGGAAAAACTTTTGGCGGGAAATATTCTGGTTCAGCAGGTGAAAACGTATCTTGACGAAAAGCATCGGCTGAAGATAGCACGCGGATTCGTACAAGGGGCAGCAGACAATATGTTTCGCAATCTGCGTTATTACAATAACCGTGGCTTAGCTCTTGAAAGTGCCATGGAAGAAGTGCAAGCTTTACGAAATCAAACCGATATTGCCGCAAATATATCAGAATTGATGGGTTATGAGGGGAAAATACATACTGTGTACTACTCTGCATTTGAAACAATCACCGGAAATAAAACGGAATTTAAAAAGCGTGTTCGTCATCCGCCGGACAATATGATGAATACCATGATTTCATTTGTCAATGGGATGATTTATGCCAGATGTTTAAGCGAAATTTATCGTACACAACTTGACCCGACTGTCAGTTTTCTACATGAACCGGGTACACGGCGCTTTTCGCTGAGTTTAGATATTTCGGAAATTTTCAAACCGCTGATCGGCGACCGGCTGATTTTTTCACTTATCAATAAAAATCAAATTACTGAGCAGGATTTTACAAGAGAACTGAATTGCCTGCATCTTAAAAGGAATGCATCTCAAAGAATTGCAAAAGCGCTTGATGACAGATTGAGAACAACGATTCGCCACAGAGAATTGAAAAAAGATGTATCGTATCAATATCTTATGCGTCTTGAGTGTTATAAACTTATTAAGGATTTAACAGGTGAGAAGCCGTACAAACCTTTTGTGATGTGGTGGTGATTTTATGTATATCATATTAGTTTATGATATTGCTGAAGAAAAAAATGGAGCCCAAAGGCAGCGCCGTATTTTTAAAATCTGCAAAAAATATCTTACCCATATTCAAAATTCTGTTTTTGAGGGTGCTTTAGATCCCTCCCATCTTGAAAAAATGAAGCAGGAGCTTTTGCCATGGATTGACAAAACGCTGGATTCTGTAATCGTTTTTAAAAGCAGACAGGAGCGCTGGTTAACAAAAGAATTTTATGGAAAAGACGAATCAAACGTTACCTCTAATTTTTTATAAAAGAAGCTCTGTCGAATACCGGTAATGAAAAAAGCCCATTGTTACGACAGACAAAATCACTGCAATTTTATTGACAAATTAAGAAAGATGTACTATAACATGAATAGAGTGTAAATATTTTACTCATGTGCGGTTTCATAACTCCATTTTACATCTATTTTGACTCTTTAAATCTCTCCATATTGGAATGTAAATATTGCTATTATTTTCCTCGCACGATTATAATAGCACACCTTTAAATCTCTCCATATTGGAATGTAAATGATTACAGCTGCACAGCGTAAGGAACAGGCAAACCAGCTTTAAATCTCTCCATATTGGAATGTAAATCCAACAGTGATGCTCGTTGGCCAATCGTGTTCCTCTACTTTAAATCTCTCCATATTGGAATGTAAATTTATTCCATCTCGTCCTCTTCAACCTTCCGAATCACCTTTAAATCTCTCCATATTGGAATGTAAATGTCAGGTCGTCAATCTCCAGAAAATCCGCATTGCAAACTTTAAATCTCTCCATATTGGAATGTAAATTCCCAGATGGGTGACGATGACAACGAAATGACAGCTTTAAATCTCTCCATATTGGAATGTAAATAAAATTAGATGCAGTTGATTTGTGGCTGCCACGTAGTCTTTAAATCTCTCCATATTGGAATGTAAATTGTGGAGCATATCTCACGCGTGAATTAAATTTACGCCTTTAAATCTCTCCATATTGGAATGTAAATTGTCTTACCTAAGTCGTAAAGGAAGTGATTAAAAATGCTTTAAATCTCTCCATATTGGAATGTAAATTTTCTGATTTAACTTATGGAAATCTGAGAGGAGATCCTTTAAATCTCTCCATATTGGAATGTAAATCACGGTTAACGTTTTAACGTGGTATCTGTCGGCAATTCTTTAAATCTCTCCATATTGGAATGTAAATGCAGCTTTGCAATGATAGCAGCTACCGCCTGATACTTTAAATCTCTCCATATTGGAATGTAAATTCTTTCTGTGAATCGCTTATTACGCTACTATTATATCTTTAAATCTCTCCATATTGGAATGTAAATCATATGGCTTGATACCTTCTTTTTTATCCTGCATTACTTTAAATCTCTCCATATTGGAATGTAAATCTCTTTGTGGCGGTTGCAGGTTTCAGTAATCCGTCCCTTTAAATCTCTCCATATTGGAATGTAAATTAATCCGCTAGTAACTGCAGAGGAATTGCAGACACTTCTTTAAATCTCTCCATATTGGAATGTAAATGTGCTTCAGTAAAGTATGGCGTAATTTGGCATTATACTTTAAATCTCTCCATATTGGAATGTAAATAGTAACTTACATGAACGGCCGTGAAGAGAAAAACAAGCTTTAAATCTCTCCATATTGGAATGTAAATCTTATCAAGTAGTTGCCGCCGCTTCCGCGGCGGTTGCTTTAAATCTCTCCATATTGGAATGTAAATCAAGCCAAGCGAACCGTGTAGGCGGAGTCAACGCCGCCTTTAAATCTCTCCATATTGGAATGTAAATGCCCACACAAGCCGACTGTAACGGTAGGAAACGGCAACTTTAAATCTCTCCATATTGGAATGTAAATAAAGGGAAAGCATTACGCAGAATACCGATAGAAACTTTAAATCTCTCCATATTGGAATGTAAATCAACAACGGCTTAAAGGAAGTGAACTGCAATGCTAAACTTTAAATCTCTCCATATTGGAATGTAAATGCATGAGAAATTGGCGATACAGCAGTAATTGTAGCGGCTTTAAATCTCTCCATATTGGAATGTAAATGAATTATATGCAACTTGGGCAAGAATTTCACTTGCTTTAAATCTCTCCATATTGGAATGTAAATTTGCACATATGTTAATTTTTGTCTACTCATAACTTCTTTAAATCTCTCCATATTGGAATGTAAATCGAGCCGCGAGACGGGGCGCCAGTGGCGCGCCGCCGCTTTAAATCTCTCCATATTGGAATGTAAATCATAAAAATAACCACTCATGAAGAGTGGTTTTCATTACTTTAAATCTCTCCATATTGGAATGTAAATTTTTGTGATGAGCTGTGCATTGACGAAGAGCTATCTTTAAATCTCTCTGTAGTGGTATAGTGAACTTGTAACACTCCTGCCTAATGGATTACAATATCTAC
>ENA-UOOI01002135-UOOI01002135.1-fermentation-metagenome-genome-assembly--contig:-NODE-2135-length-18095-cov-80.762694_pt1 | contig 18095 bp, 13 predicted proteins | sample MGYA00245779_ERZ724027 | MGnify/ENA primary metagenome ERZ724027 (study PRJEB28704, sample SAMN03018318) | fermentation metagenome | biome: anthropogenic terrestrial biome; feature: soil...
TTAATACCAAAATCAATAAACTGACGGATGAGAGTCAGATGAAGCTTCAGGAAACAATGCAGAAAATCATCAATGACAGCAATGGCGGATTGATTTGCATTATTATTTGATACGCTGATTTGTTGTCCGATAAAAACTTCGCAGTTAATTCAGGTATTGCACCTGTTTTTTAACTGCGAAGTTTTATTTGTTTAATATTTATTAAAAAATTTTTAACAAAGAGCTGCTTTCTGTATGATTTTATCATGCAAAGCAGCTCTTTTTACGTGCGGTTTCTATATTTGACCTTTTTATGAAATAATTCTGACATAATGTTGACAAATTAATGCAGCTTTGCTATAATACTCTCGTAATATATTTAATAATTATGTAACAATTAGAATAAAATAAGATAAAGACTTCCATAGGCTTGACTTATCCATCATGGATACTTGAATAAGGGACAATAGTATTAAATTTTGGGGATAAAAAATAATTGGAGGATAATTGAATGGAAAGTAAGCTTTTGAAATTCTCCTTAGTCTGTATGACAGGAGCGTTGGTTCTTACAGCAAATCCAAAAACCGCATATGCCTATGAAGAGGGTGTCGCCGGTTTTACTTATGATAAAATAAGCAGCAATTCTGAAAATGGTTCTTCCTCAATTACCACCTTAGCATCCTATGATATACCGGTACCGGGTTTTGCTGATATCGGTATTGCAGATGTGGAAACCAACTTGCTTGTTCGTTCCGGCCCAGGGGAAGATAAGAAAATCGTTGGAAAACTACCAAAGAATGGTGGCTGTGACATAATCGAAGAGGATAACGGCAACGGTTGGACCAAGGTTTCTTCCGGTAAGGTAAGCGGTTATGTTAAGACAAAATATTTAATTACAGGAACGAAAGCATCAAAACTTGCCTTAAAGGTTGGAGATTATATTGCAACAGCCAATTCCAACGGTCTGCGAGTAAGAAAAGAGCCCTCTGTGAATGCAGAAGTGATAGATCAGGTTGCAAGGGGCGAAGAGTTAATCGTTCTGGAAGGTGTTGTTCCCAATTATGATGAGGAACATAAAAAATGGGTTAAAGTAAGTCTTGATAGTGATGAAAGTGAAGAAGGCGCCGTAGGATATGTGGCGAAGGAATATGTGGATTTATCCTATCAGTTAAAGAAAGCATTATCGATTGAAGAATTAAATTTTGGTTCGGAGGTATCCTCCGTACGGATCCGTCTGGTCAGCAAAGCCAAGGAATACCTTGGGGGCCGTTATAGATGGGGGCAAAATGTCTTAGGTGTCGCCGTTGACTGCTCCGGCTTCACACAGCAGATCTATAAGAAATTCGGATATTCCATTCCACGCACTTCAAGAAGTCAGGGGAGCAGCGGTACGAGGATTTCTTCTTCCCAGCTTAAGCCCGGTGATCTGGTTTTCTATGGGAATGGAGATCACATTAACCATGTTGCGATCTTTATTGGTAACGGAAAGATTATCCATGCAAGTAACCGCAGGGACGGAATAAAGATCTCGAATCTTTATTACAGACAGCCGGTTAAATTCGTAAGATACATTAATGACAGATAAGTTGATCGGAGATTTCTTAGTGGTTGAGTCCATTTTATGGGTTCAGCCACTTCTTTTTGACTGTTACTGTTCACACCCATCATGTATACCATGTTATAATAAAAACGGACTAGTGGAGTGCCAAGATCATGAACATGTTTTTTGTTCATGATATGATTTCGGCAAATGATATCCGACAAGGAGTATTTGCATTCGTCTCCGAATTCGAATACATTTGCCGAAATCATATGGTAGACTTTGCTCAGGTGTGAATAGTAACGACCACTTTGATCGGAAACCATGAATTCATTGACATATACCGGTGAGACTTTTATAATAAACCATACACATATCATAATACTGAAAATCGGTATAGCAGGTTATATCCCTGCAACACAAAAATATACACGCAGATTGGAGCTGACCTATGAAATACGTCTTTATTATCCTGGTTGTTATATTATTCCTTTTCGTACTCAGTCTTTGGAATGAGAAGCAGCTCGCTAAAAAGCGAAAAGCGCAATTAAAAAAAGAGTGGGGACAGATACCGGAAGAGGAGTATACCTCGGAAAAGTTCGACTCTTTGAAGGAGTTTTATAGATCCATTCAGGAGGATCGTTATGATGTCGATGATATTACATGGAATGACCTGGATATGGACGACATCTATATGTTAATGAATAATACGCAAAGCTCGATTGGAGAGGAATATTTATATGCGCTCCTTCGAAAGCCCTGCCTTTCGAAAACTGAGCTGGAGGAACGCAACCGGCTAATCCATTTCTTTAATCATAAGGAGGAGCAGAGAATTGCCCTGCAAACCGCGATAAAAAGCGTTGGCAAGCTTCAGCAGATATCGGTTTATCAATACATCAACCGACTAGATGAACAGAAATCCCAGAGTAATCTGCCACATTATTTTATGGCTTTCGGATTGCTTTTATCGGTGGGCTTAATCTTTGTTAACCCAGCCTATGGCGGTATTTGTACATTGATTTTTGCCGTCAATAATATCATTCAATACTATAAACGAAAGGCTGAAATTGATAAATATCTTACGGTAGTTGCCTATATTCTCCGCCTTTTAGACAGTATCGGCGATATTGAAAAACTGAACATCGAAGAAATCAGCCAATACACGGATACATTGCGTAAGGACAAAGCAGTCTTTAAGCCATTTATCCGGGGAGCCGCCATACTGACCTCCCGATCGGTCAGTGGCAATCTATTGGACACTTTTGTGGATTATCTCCGTATGCTGTTTCATTTGGACCTGATCAAATTCAATTCCATGATAACAATTTTTAAAAAGAACCGGGAGGTATTAAACCGGATATTTATTAACGTCGGCCTCTTGGATAGTATGGTTGCCGTGGCATCCTTTCGTGAAATGCTTCCTTACTATTGTGAGCCGGAGCTGACGAAGGGCGGAAGACCATTTCTATCGGTTACGGATTTGTATCATCCTTTATTAAGCAATCCGGTTCCAAACTCGATTTCGGAAACCGATTCGGTATTAATCACCGGTTCCAATGCTTCGGGAAAATCAACCTTTATTAAGACCATGGCGATCAATGCAATTTTATCGCAGACAATCTTTACTTCCATCAGCAGAAAATACCGTGCAAGCTATTTTATTGTATTCTCCTCCATGGCCCTTCGGGATAATATTTTCAGTAATGAAAGCTACTATATCGTAGAGATTAAGTCCTTGAAGAGAATTCTGGATCATATAAATCCGGAAATACCGATTCTCTGCTTTATCGACGAGGTACTTCGCGGAACCAATACTCTGGAACGTATTGCAGCCTCTTCTCGAATCCTTGCATCTCTGGCGCAGAAGAACGCCCTTGTATTTGCCGCCACACATGATATTGAATTAACTCATATCTTAGAGGAGCATTATAGAAATTATCATTTTCAGGAACGTATTGCAGATAATCAGATTCTGTTTGATTATCAATTGCATTCGGGCCGTGCGGTGTCCAAGAATGCAATTAAGCTTCTTGGCGTGTTGGGATATTCCAGAAAAATTATTGACGAAGCAGAACAGGCAGCGGAAGAATTTATGCGGGTTGGTGAGTGGAGTAAAATTCAATAAATCAGTATTGGTTGATATGAGTGTCATAAGTCATTTTAATATATTGGTATGAATAGGACCTTATATATATTCATGTTTATTGCTTTTATATGACTTATGACACTCATATCAAAATCAAAATTAACTTCATCAATTTGCTAGAAAGGCTTTTAACATCCATATCAATATTAGAATTAGTAGAACGGAGGAATTTTCATGAATGTTACAATATATACGGATGGTTCCGCTAGAGGAAACCCGGACGGACCGGGAGGCTATGGAACCGTCCTGATCTATATCGATTCAAGGGGAACAGAGCATAGAAGGGAGTATAGCGCCGGCTACCAAAAGACGACGAACAACCGGATGGAGCTTATGGCTGCGATCGTCGGTCTCGAAGCGCTGACAAAGCCATGCAATGTCACCTTGTATTCCGATTCCCAGTATTTGATCAAGGCATTCAATGAAAAGTGGCTGGAAGGCTGGATTAAAAAAGGCTGGAAGCGCGGTAAGAATGAACCGGTTAAAAATGTTGACTTGTGGAAGCGGCTGTTAAAAGCCATGGAACCCCATAAAGTAACTTTTCATTGGGTGAAGGGCCATAATGGACATCCCATGAACGAACGCTGTGATGAGCTTGCGACAACCGCAGCCGACGGCAGTGATCTTCTGGAAGATGTTGTATCGGAATAAGGAATAGAAACCATTTAAAATCCGAGCCGGTTATGATATAATAAAAACGGAATGAGGAAATACAAGCTTGCTTGTAATTTCCGAGTGGAGTGCCAAGATCATGAACATGTTTTTGTGTTCATGATATAAATTATAATGTTTTTAAAGAACAATCCGAAAACCGGTAGCAAAACGAACGATATCGTAAACAATATACAAAGGAAAGGACCGTATTACCATGGCAGAGCTTACTCCTTTGATGCAGCAATACATGCAGATCAAGGATCAATATAAAGATTGTATTTTATTTTACCGATTAGGTGACTTTTACGAGATGTTTTATGAGGACGCGAATATTTGCTCGAAGGAGCTTGAAATAACTTTGACGGGTAAAAATGTCGGTCAGGAGGAAAGGGCGCCGATGTGCGGAGTTCCCTACCATGCCGTAGATGGATACCTGACCAAATTAGTGAGCCGCGGCTTTCGTGTCGCGATCTGTGAGCAGGTAGAAGACCCTAAGACAGCAAAGGGTATCGTAAAAAGGGAAGTTATTCGAATTGTTACCCCGGGGACCAATCTGAATACACAGGTAATGGATGAAACAAAGAATAATTATTTAATGTCCGTTGTACATACCATTAATGCTTATGGGCTTTCTGTTGTAGACATTACAACAGGGGATTACTATGTAACAGAAGTTGATAATGACCGCAAGCTTCTCGACGAAATCTATAAATGGTCTCCTTCTGAAATTATCTGTAATGATACCTTTCTTGTATCCGGCATTGATACAGAAGCACTGAAAAATTACAACAATATTGTTTTGTCTCCCTTAGAGCCATGGTATTTTGATGATGAACTTTGTATTCGGGCTTTAAAGGAGCATTTTAACGTAGCGACCTTAGACGGTCTTGGGTTAAAGGACTATTCCATTGGAATTATTGCAGCAGGCAGCATTATGCAATTCCTGACCGAAACGCAGAAAAGTTCCCTAACGCATATAACTAGGCTGATTCCATATACCTTTGAGAAATTCATGCTCTTAGACAGCTCCACCGTTCGTAATCTGGAGCTGACGGAGACGATGCGGGAGAAGCAGAAGAAGGGTTCCCTTCTATGGGTGCTGGATAAAACCAAAACCGCGATGGGTGCCAGATTACTACGAAATTATATCGAGCAGCCGTTAATCGAATGTAATCTGATTAAAGAGCGGCTGGAGGCAGTCCGTGAGTTTAAGGAGAATATGATTACCCGGGAGGAAATGCGCGAATATTTAAATCCGATTTATGATCTGGAACGTCTGATGAGTAAAATCAGCTATAAAAGTGCAAATCCAAGGGATTTAATCGCATTCGGCTCCTCCTTATCCATGCTCCCGCATATTAAATTCCTGCTGAAAAGTTTTGAAACGGTTTTGATCAAAGATATCTATGAGCAGCTGGATCCTCTGGAGGATATCTATGATTTAATTCAAAAATCCATCGTTGAGGAGCCGCCTCTTTTGGTAAAGGAAGGCGGTATTATTAAGACGGGCTATAATGAAGATGTGGACCGCTTAAGAAAAGCAAAAACCGAAGGAAAAACATGGCTGATGGAGCTGGAGGAGAAGGAACGGGAAGCAACCGGAATTAAGAATCTGCGGATCAAATACAACCGTGTATTTGGATATTATCTGGAGGTTACGAATTCCTACAAGGATCTTGTGCCGGATACCTGGACGCGCAAGCAGACCCTTGCCAACGCTGAGCGTTATTCCACACCGAAGCTTAAAGAATTGGAGGATATTATCCTGGGTGCGGAGGACCGGTTATTCTCGCTGGAATATGATCTTTTCTGTGAAATCCGGGATCAGATCGCCTTGGAGGTAAAACGGATTCAACAGACGGCCAAAGCGATTGCAAGGCTGGATGTATTTACTTCTCTTGCCCTGGTTGCCGAACAGAATAACTATGTGGAACCGAAAATCAATACCAGCGGTTCCATAAGTATTAAAAACGGCAGACATCCGGTGGTGGAAAAAATGATGACAAACGATATGTTTGTCGCTAACGATACCCTTTTGGACAACAAGGAAAACCGCGTCTCCATTATCACCGGTCCCAATATGGCCGGCAAATCCACGTATATGCGGCAGACCGCATTAATTGTCCTGATGGCGCAGATCGGCAGCTTTGTACCGGCAGACAGCGCCGATATCGGTATTGTGGACCGTATCTTTACGAGAGTGGGTGCATCCGATGATCTGGCCAGCGGGCAGAGTACCTTCATGGTAGAGATGACGGAGGTTGCCAATATTCTTCGCAATGCTACGAAGAACAGTCTTTTGATCTTGGATGAGATTGGCAGAGGGACCAGTACCTTTGACGGACTCAGTATCGCCTGGGCGGTGGTAGAGCATATCAGCAATACCTCCATACTCGGGGCTAAGACTTTATTTGCAACGCATTATCATGAATTAACGGAGCTGGAAGGGCGGCTCGAAGGCATCAACAACTATTGTATCGCGGTAAAAGAGCAGGGGGATGACATCGTATTTTTACGTAAGATCGTAAAGGGCGGAGCGGATAAAAGCTATGGTATTCAGGTAGCGAAGCTGGCCGGCGTTCCAAGCAGTGTATTAAAACGTGCATCCGAAATCGTTGCGGAATTGTCCGGCAATGATCTGGTTATGAAAGCCAAGAATCTCAGTATTCCGGACGAAGAAGAGTATCAGCAGGAGGTACTGCCCCTGGAACCCGCCGTACACAGCGGCACGGAAAAACACTCTTCTAAGAAAAGCGGCAGGCAGCGGGATATGGATCAGCTCTCCCTCTTCTCCGTCTGCGGTAATGAAGATATTATTTCGGATCTGAGAGAATTGGACCTGACCAGAATGACACCAATTGATGCGCTTAATAAGCTTTATCAGCTGCAAACGAAAATAAAAGAACGAATTTAGGGGGAAATCCATGTCTTCCATTCAGATATTAGATGAAGCAACCATTAATCAAATAGCGGCAGGAGAGGTAGTCGAGCGTCCGAAGGCGGTTGTAAAGGAACTTGTTGAGAATGCCATAGATGCCGGCTCTACAGCGGTGACCGTAGAAATCAAGGAGGGCGGACTAAGCTTAATCCGGGTTACCGACAATGGTGCAGGAATTGAGAAAGAGGACATTCCAAGTGCCTTTCTTCGTCATGCAACCAGCAAAATCCGTACTGCGCAGGATCTGCTTACGGTAACAAGCCTCGGGTTTCGCGGCGAAGCTTTATCCAGTATTGCAGCGGTTGCGCAGGTAGAGCTGATCACGAAGACACAGCGTTCTCTTAACGGCTATCGCTATATTATGGAGGGCGGCGTAGAAAAATCACTCGAAGAGATCGGATGTCCGGACGGAACCACCATTCTGGTCCGCAATATATTCTATAATACACCGGCAAGAAGAAAGTTTTTAAAATCGCCGGTGACGGAAGCCGGCTACATTAGTGATTTGATGGAACGGCTCATGGTTTCCCATCCCGATGTTTCCTTTAAATATATTATAAATAATCAAGTTAAGCAGCAATCTTCCGGCAATAATAATACCAGAGATATCCTTTACCATGTATACGGCAGGGATATTACCAGGGAATTGTTACCGGTTCACTATGAAACAGAGGATGTTAAAATAAGCGGATATATCGGTAAGCCGGTTATAAACCGCGGAAATCGTAATTTCGAAAACTATTTTATCAATGGAAGGTTTATCAAAAATCCGGTTATTACAAGAGCGATCGAAGATGCTTATAAGTCCTATCTGATGCAGCATAAGTACCCTTTCACCTCACTGTATTTTGACATCAGTCCCTCCTTGATTGATGTCAATGTGCATCCGCAGAAGATGGAAATTCGTTTAAAAAACAGCGAGGAGATGTATCCCATAATTCATCATGCGATTCGGGATACACTGGCAGGGAAGGAAATGATTCCGAAGGTAACATTAACGGAGGATGCTAAGGCAAAAACCAGTAGCGATCAGCCGCCGAAGGAGAAGATTCTTCCGGAGCCTTTTGAAGAAAATCGCAGAATGCAGATGGAAGAGTTGCAGCAAAAGACGCAGAATATCCCGTTATTCCAGGTTAAGAAGGAATACCAGAACTTAGACCACAAGAAACAGGGTGCTTTACATGCTGCGGATATCACATACACCAGGAATCAGAACGTAAAAGAAGAATCAGGCTCGTATTCCGGTAATTCGGAGTCGGAGCAATCGAATATACGGTTGCATTCGAATGCAGATGCGCACATGCAGACAGAGAAAATTTCTATTCACAATATGGATGCTGCCATGCAGGCAACGGATGGTTCTATTCCTCCTACAGAGAAGCAGTACGGAATGGATAAGAATATTCCGGATCCGGTTCCGGCCGAGACAGCAGAGCAGCTTCAATTATTCGAGGATGGCGCAGCAGCAGATGCCGCACCGTTTCTTTCCAGGAAAGCCTTTGACGAGCATCGGATTATCGGACAGGTATTTTCAACTTTTTGGCTGGTTGAGTATAAGAAGGAGCTTTTTATTATTGACCAGCATGCCGCTCATGAGAAGGTGCTGTATGAACGAATTATGGCCGCAGCTAAGGAAAAGACCTATACTTCCCAGATGTTAATGCCCCCGATTGTATTATCGCTTACCCTGATGGAGCAGGAGGTTCTGAAAAAGCATAAGGAGCAATTAAACCAAATTGGGTATGAGTTTGAGCCCTTCGGCGGCAATGAGATATCCGTTCGTGCCGTACCGGCCAATCTATACGGCTTATCCGAGAAGGAGCTGTTATTAGAATTTATCGATGAATTAACGGATGACTTGGGAAGTAATACGCTTGGTGCCGAATCTGTTATGGAAAGAATAGCTTCCCTTTCTTGTAAGGCTGCGGTAAAGGCAAATCATGTCTTCTCCTTTGAGGAAGCATCCGCGTTAATACAGGAGCTTTTGACCTTGGAAGATCCTTATCATTGCCCTCACGGTCGTCCCGTCATCATATCCATGAGCCGGTATGAGTTAGAGAAAAAATTTAAACGTATCGTATAGATAGATGCTTCACAGAAGCTTCCTCAGAAAGCATGGGCGTTAGTGTGCCTGCGGCCAAAGTTTGCAGGCTTTGAAGAAAGGCATGATTATTATGGCGAATAATCCATTGATCATTCTTACCGGACCGACCTCGGTAGGAAAAACAGCATTATCCATTCAGCTTGCAAAAACGGTGGATGGTGAAATTATATCGGCCGATTCTATGCAGGTATATCGATATATGGATATCGGAACGGCAAAAATTACCCCGGAAGAAATGCAGGGAATACCGCATTATCTGATTGATGCATTGACTCCCGATGAAGAATTTAATGTCGTAAAATTTCAGCAATACGCAAAAAAATATATAGAAGATATTCAAAGCAGGGGGAAGATTCCAATTCTTGTCGGCGGAACCGGCTTTTATATTCAAGCAGTACTTTATGATATTGATTTTACGGAAAATGATATCAATCCATCCTATCGGCAGGAGTTAGAACAGACAGTAAAGGAGAAGGGAGCGGAGTACCTTCATGCACTTCTTAAGCAGGTGGATCCCAAAAGCGCCGAAAAGGTCCATCCCAATAACATAAAACGGGTGATCCGTGCATTGGAATATCATAAATTGACTGGGGAGAAGATCTCCGATCATAATGCGGAGCAGAGGAAGAAAAACTCCCCTTATCAATACTGCTATTTCGTGTTAAATAAAAATCGCGCCAAGTTATACGAAGGAATTAATCTGCGGGTAGACCAAATGATGCAGAACGGCCTTCTGGAAGAGGTGAAAGACTTAGCCGAACGTGGGTATACTAAGGATATGGTATCTATGCAGGGATTGGGCTATAAAGAGTTGTTAGCCTTTCTGGAAGGGGAGGGTACCCTGGAGAATGCCGTTGATTTAATTAAAAAAGAGACCCGTCATTATGCCAAGCGTCAGATAACCTGGTTTAAAAGGGAAAACGAGATCATCTGGATCAACAAGGATGATTTTAGGAATGATATGGAAATCTTATCCCATATGTTGAAATTTTTGAAAGAGAAGAATATAGTATAAATAACAAACTAAATATTTAAGACATAACAATATTATGTTAACCAGGAGGATCATTGTGCTTACCAAAGAGTTAAACAGCGTCTATAGAACGCTGGGAATAGACAAGAAAATATTGGATTATTCTCAGGAGATAGAAAATAATTTAAAGGAACGTTTCGCGAAAATCGATCGCATCGCAGAATTTAATCAGCTGAAGGTTTTAAAAGCAATGCAGGACAATCGTTTGAGTGATATTCATTTTGCGGCGACAACAGGGTATGGGTATAATGATATCGGCAGAGATACCTTGGAAAAGGTATATGCCGATATTTTTCACGCAGAGGATGCCCTTGTACGTCCGCAATTAATGAGCGGCACCCATGCCTTGACCGTAGCCCTGGCGGGAAATCTGCGGCCCGGGGATGAGCTATTGTCACCGGTCGGCAAACCATACGATACCTTAGAGGGTGTGATCGGAATCACCGAATCCCGCGGTTCTCTGGCAGAGTACGGAATTACTTACTCCCAGGTGGATCTGCTTCCGGATGGAGGCTTTGATTGGGAGGGAATTAAGGCTGCGGTTACCCCGAAGACAAAACTGGCAACCATACAACGCTCCAAGGGCTATGCCGACCGGCCTACCTTATCCGTAGAGCAGATCGGTGAATTGATCCGGTTTTTAAAAGAACAAAAACCGGACATCATCTGTATGGTGGATAACTGCTATGGAGAGTTCGTAGAATTGATGGAACCCACTGATGTGGGCGCCGATCTCTGCGTAGGCTCTCTGATTAAGAACCCCGGCGGCGGGCTGGCACCTACCGGAGGATATATTGTCGGCCGTAAAGAATATATTGAAAATGCGGCATACCGCTTAAGTTCTCCCGGCCTTGGCAAGGAAATCGGAGCAACTCTTGGACTGAATGCTCCCCTGTTCCAGGGGCTGTTCCTGTCCCCGACCGTTGTAGCGAGCGCTGTAAAGGGAGCAATCTATGCTGCTAATTTATATGAAAAGCTTGGTTATCCGGTCCTGCCAAACGGAACGGAGGAGCGCTATGATATCATCCAGGCGGTTACCTTAAAATCCGCGGAAGCGGTTATTGCTTTCTGCGAAGGAATCCAGGCAGCTGCCCCGGTGGACAGCTATGTAACTCCGGAACCATGGGCAATGCCCGGCTATACCTGCGATGTTATCATGGCCGCCGGTGCTTTCGTGCAAGGCTCCTCCATTGAACTTTCCGCAGACGCACCCATTAAGCCTCCCTATAACGTATTCTTCCAGGGCGGTTTAACCTGGCCCCATGCAAAATTCGGTATACTGATGTCCCTGCAGAAGATATACAAGAAGGGTCTGATTCAATTATAAAGAAATACCTAATGCTTTTGAATTATTTATAATTAGGAAGAATAATGATATGATAATAAGAGAAAGCATAGGATAGACTTTGCCCAGGTGTGAACAGTAACACCTGTATGTCACTGTTCACACCCCATCATGTATACTATGTTATGATTTCGACAAATGTATTCGAATCGGAGACGCTTTCGCTTCCAATACTCCTTATCGGATATCATTTGTCGAAATCATAGGATAGACTTTACCTAGGGTGTGAACAGTAACCTGCATTGTCGTTTGAAACAGGGAATCCGGGGAATCAGAATTTAACGTATACAAAGTTTCGTACTTGTGATAAAATGTTTAAAGGATTTCCACATAATAAGCCGGATATTCCGGAAGGAGGCATAGCAATATGGCTAGAACATATGGCAAAAACAATTGGGCTCTGTTTTTATTAATTCTTACCGGGCTCGTTGCCGGCAGTTTTCTTGGACAACTGGCAAAGGATGTTTCATTTTTATCCTGGTTGAATTTTGGTATTGATTTTGCCATTGGCGATACCAAATCCGGAAATATCATTTCTCTGGATCTTGGAGTCCTCGTAATTCAATTTGGTATTCGGTTAAAGATAACAATAGCAAGTGTGATTGGTGCTTTATGCGCCATCCTTATTTATAAAAAAATATAAGAGTGAAGAATTCAAAAAACATGATCCGACTGATTTCTTGGAGAGGGAAAGCAAGGAGGATATCATGAATCAAACTTACTTAACAGTGAAGGACCTTCCTGTGTCCGAACGACCTTATGAAAAATGTGAGAAGTACGGTGCCGGTGCTTTATCCGATGCTGAGCTGCTCGCTGTCATTCTAAGAACAGGAACCAAGAAGCTGCGGGCGATTGATCTGGCTGTGGATGTTCTTAATTATTCCCCATCCCATCCGGGTCTCAAAGGACTGAACTACCTGACACTCAAAGAACTTACCAGAATCAAAGGGATCGGCCGGGTGAAAGCAATTGAACTTCTATGCCTGACAGAACTTACAAAACGGATGGCAAAAGAGATTCATAAGGACAGTCTGAAACTAGTAACACCGCAAAGTGTTGCCAACTATTACATGCAGGATATGCGTCATCTCACCAGAGAACAGGTTAAGCTCTTAATGATGGATTCCAAAAACAAGATTATTAAGGATATTACGATTTCTGCCGGAACGGTGAATACTTCCCTTATGCCAATTCGGGAAATATTTGTGCAGGCTTTTAAGTATGAAGCAGTGAATATTATTGTGCTTCATAACCATCCAAGCGGTGACCCTGCACCCAGCTCGGAAGACATCCGCGTCACGAAAAGACTGGCAGATGCCGGCAAATTAATTGGAATCACACTTATGGATCATATTATTATTGGCGATAATAGATATATCAGTTTGAAGGAACATGGATATTTTTAGCTGACAAGCGACTACTTAGGTAAAGGTATAGGAGGTAACTAGAATATGGCTCTTAAAGCATTCGGTATAGATTTTGGTACAAGTACAATAAAAATATATAAAAAAGGTCACGGCATTGCATTAAACGAACGAAACATTATCGCCATCGCAGATCGTAAAAATGTCGTTGCTATCGGTGATGAAGCTTATGATATGTATGAAAAGGCACCGGCAAATATTTCTGTGACTTATCCGGTTCGAAACGGTGTAATTGCGGATGTGGCAAATATGCTTACTCTGATGAATCAGTTTATGCAGCGCGTCAACGGCAGCAAACGTCTTGGAGCAGCCGATTATATCTTAGCTGTGCCGACCGACATAACAGAAGTAGAACGCCGCTCTTTTTATGAATTGATTATGAGTTCCAACTTAAAGGTCGGCCATATTAAGATCGTTGAAAAACCGGTCGCAGATGCCGTTGGAGCAGGTCTTGATGTCATGACGGCAAAGGGTGTCATGGTGGTGGATATTGGTGCTGACACAACGGAGATCTCCATTCTTTCCCTGGGCGGTATTGTATTAAGCAAATTGATTCCGGTCGGCGGTAATAAGCTGGATGAAGCGATCAAGAACACGGTAAAGAGAAAATACAATCTATACATCGGAGATAAGACGGCGGAAGGGATTAAGAAAAAGCTTGCCTGTGCCGTTCCCCAGGTGGAGGGATCGGTAAAGGTATACGGACGTGATATGGTAACTGGCCTGCCAAAGGAGATGGAGGTCACTTCCGATACGGTGTATGAATCCATTCAGGAATATCTCTATGCGATCATTGATTCTATCAAGATTATTCTGGAGCGTACACCGCCTGAGATCTCTTCCGATATCATTGACAGCGGAATTTATGTTACCGGCGGCTCTGCTAAGATTTTTTCCCTGGATGAGCTTATCCACCAGGAAACAGAATTAAAGGTCAATATTTGTCCGGATTCTGCCAGTACGGTGGTAAATGGTCTGGGTGGCATTATTGAAGACCATAAGCTTTCTGCCCTGGCGGATTCCTTGCGGCCGAAAACATTTGTTTAATTAGATGGCAGGAAAGGTATAGTAACTATTATGAGACGAAGGACAAAATTTCACATAAATCCAAAACATGTTCTTATAGCAGGTGTAATTCTCTGCGTTGGTTTTCTGGGAATTTCATTTCGCTTTGGTGAGCAGCTGGCACCGGTTCGATCGGCGGTAGGAGCCGTATTTACGCCAATGCAGAAGGGAATCAATATTGTCGGTACCTTTCTTTCTGATAAACTGGATAATTTTAGAGATATTAATGATTTATTAGATGAAAATAAAGATTTAAAGGATCAGATCAATGTCCTTACCTATGAAAATAAGATGCTTCTGCAGGACAAATACGAGCTGGACAGGCTGCGTGATTTATATGTGCTGGATCAGAAATATCAGGATTATCCGAAGGTGGCTGCCAGAGTTATTGCGAAGCCCGGCAATTGGTATAGTGTATTTACCATTGATAAAGGGACAAAGGACGGCCTGGCAAAGGACATGAATGTTTTGGCGGGGAACGGCCTTGTAGGTATCATCACGGAATGCTATTATAATTATTCCATTGTCCGTTCCATTGTTGATGATAAAAGTTATGTCAGCGCTATGTTTTTAAAAACCGCAGACACCTGTTTTGTTCAAGGAGATCTGCAGTTGATGGATCAGGGTAAGATTCGCGTGATATCCATCAGTAAAGATGCGGAGATAGAAGATGGGCATGAAGTGGTTACCTCCAATATCAGTCCGAACTTTCTGGAGGGAATCCTGATCGGATATGTCAGTGATATTGAACTGGATGCCAGTAACATGACAAAAACGGCATATCTGACTCCGGCAGTTGATTTTGAACATCTGGAGGAAGTGCTGATTATTACAGAATTAAAGGAACCACAGATGAAAGAACCCCCGAAAGAATCCGACTCAGGAGCAGAAACACCGGCTACAGAAACACCAGCCACAGAAACACCGGCTACGGAAACGGACAGCGGAGCAGCTGTCGGTGCGGAATCCGGGACGGACACGGAAACAGGAACAAATATCGAATAGGGAAAAGCAGGTAACAATTTGAAACGATTTTTAATTTATTTATCCGAAATATTAATATTGTTTGTAATTCAGACTTCCACCTTCCACTACTTTGGTCTGGCGGATATTATGCCGAATTTACTTCTGATCCTGGTGGTATCCTCCGCCTACATGCGGGGAAGATTGACCGGACTGGGAATCGGTTTTTTTACCGGACTTTTGATGGATATTGTATATGGTGAATTAATTGGATTATATGCGTTTATTTATATGATAATTGGTTATTTCACCGGATATGCGAATAAAATATACTCGGACGATGATTATACCCTTCCTATTGTGTTTGCCGCTGTCGGTGACTTTGTCTTCGGTCTTTACAATTATATTTTTGATTTTTTACTTCGAGGACGTTTGAATCTGCTGTTTTATTTCAGAAGAATCATTTTACCGGAAATGATATATACCATTGCAGTCTCCATTTTCCTATATAAATTGCTGCATATGATTAATCATCATTTAGAACGTAAAATCAATGAGGAGGAATAGGTTTGTTTGATGTAATCCTTGACTATATTAAAAAAATACTGAAATCAAGACTTTTTCCTATCACTCTTATTTTTGCGGCTCTATTATTCGTGCTGGTATATCGTCTGTTCCAGCTTCAGATCGTAGAGGGACCGGTGATCGCGGAGGAAACCGTTTTAAAGACGACGAAAACCCGTGAAATTAAAAGTACCCGGGGAAATATTTATGACCGAAACGGGAAGCTCCTTGCATCCAACGTTCTTTCCTATTCTGTTATGATGGAGGACAACTCGGCCATTACATCAAACGAACAGAGAAATGCCATCATATATGATTTAATCAATATCATTGAAAAAAACGGCGATACGTTAGATAATAAATTTTACATCACTCAAAATGAAGCAGGAGAATTTGAATTTACCGTGAAAGGAGCGGCTTTAACCCGCTTTTTAAAGAACGCTTATGCTTACTTAGACAAAAAGGAGCTACAGGAAAAGCTGGAAACTGCAACCGCAGAAGAGGTATATGAATTTCTTCGAAAAGGAACCGGTGACAATTATACTCATATGTTTGATATTTCAGATGAATATACCGTAGAAGAAACTTTAAAGATTATGGGAATTCGTTATGCTTTATTCTGCAACTATCCAAAACATATGCAGATTACGGTTGCTTCCAATGTAAATGAGAATACGGTAGCCGAGGTGATGGAGGAAAGTGCGAATCTTCCCGGTGTAGAGATCCAGAAGCAGACAAGAAGATATTATAATGACAGCTTATATTATGCCCATATCCTTGGCTATACCGGTCTTATCAGTGCGGAGGAGCTGGAGGAATATGACGACGGAACCGAATATTATAATTCTACCGATGTGATCGGTAAATCCGGACTGGAAAAGGAATATGAGAGCTATCTTTCCGGAAAAAAAGGAAGCGAGATTGTCACCGTCGGTACCTCCGGCAAAGTAATCGGTGTCGTGGACCATATTGATCCGGTTGCCGGAAACGATGTATATTTAACCATTGACAGTGAATTGCAAAAGGACATTTACCATATTGTTGAGAAAAAGATTACAAGCATCCTTCTGGATAAAATCCGCCCGGATATGAATTACGGCACCAAGGGCGAAAGTGCCAATAATATTCTTACGCCGATTTATGAGGTGTATTTTGCATTAATCAATAACAATATCATTGATATTACACAGTTTGATGATCGGGACGCTTCACCGCTGGAAAAACAGGTATATGCAAAATATGAAGCCGCTCTTTCCAATGTGTTTGGGCAGCTGGATACCCTATTAGCTTACGATAATACCATACCAAATAATAAAACCGGTGATATGGAGGATTATCTGGATTATTTCTATGAAGTTATGAAGGAGCAAAATCTTCTTTATGTAAGCGATATTCCAAAGGATGATTCGGTTTACCAGGATTATGTAAATAATAAAATTGGTCTCAATAAGTTCCTTATCCATGCTATTTCAGAGAACTGGGTCGATTTATCTCCGCTGGATATCGGTGATCGTTATTATAATGCAAAAGAGCTTTATAACATGCTGATTTCCTATGTAAAAAATATTCTGAAAAAGGATGGCACATTTAATAAAAAAATATACCGTAATTTAGTGTTTTCATATAAATTATCAGGAACTGAAATTTGCCTTTTATTATTCGACCAAGGTGTGTTAGAATATAATCAGGAGGATATTAATCGGCTAAATAACGGTAGTGTATCCGCTTATCAGTTTATACGCAATAAGCTGACCAGTTTGGAAATAACTCCGGCGATGCTGGCTTTGGAGCCTTACAGCGGTTCGGTTGTTGTTACCGATGTCAATTCCGGTGATGTCCTGGCAATGGTGACCTACCCAAGCTATGATAATAATAAGATGGCGAATAAAGTAGATGCTAAATATTTTAACCAGCTTCGGCTCGATGAGACAAAACCTTTACTAAACCGTCCGGTTCAGCAAAAGGTTGCACCGGGTTCCACCTTTAAGATGGTTACCTCTACTGCAATTTTGGAGGAGGGCGCCGTAACGCCATATGAGAAGATCCGTGACCAGGGAATATTTACCAAGACAAATCCTCCCGCCAAATGCCATATCTATCCCGGTTCCCATGGCATGGTCAATATCGTGAATGCTTTGAGGGTCTCCTGTAACTATTATTTTTATGAAGCTGCCTATCGATTAAGCACTGACAGCAGCGGCACTTTTAATGAGCAGTTAGGTCTGGATAAACTTGCCAAATACGCAACCATGTATGGACTTAATAAGCCTTCCGGTGTAGAATTACCGGAATATGAACCGCAGATTTCAAACGATGATCCCATTCGTTCTGCAATCGGAC
>ENA-UOOI01002137-UOOI01002137.1-fermentation-metagenome-genome-assembly--contig:-NODE-2137-length-18086-cov-2.891243_pt1 | contig 18086 bp, 17 predicted proteins | sample MGYA00245779_ERZ724027 | MGnify/ENA primary metagenome ERZ724027 (study PRJEB28704, sample SAMN03018318) | fermentation metagenome | biome: anthropogenic terrestrial biome; feature: soil; material...
ACATGATCGACGGACCTTTTGCGGTAATCAATGCAGATGATTACTATGGCCCCGGTGCGTTTCAGAGTATGTATGATTTTCTTTTTCATACGAAGGATGACAGCAAATACAGATACTGCATGATTGGATATCAGGTGGAAAATACGTTGACGGAAAATGGAACAGTTGCCAGGGGCGTCTGCCAGACATCAGGGGAAGGGTTCTTAAATGAAATCACCGAACGAACAAAAATCAAATGGATGGAGGACGGCAGTATCGGCTTTACGGAAGACGAGGGAAAGACGTGGCAAAGGGTTCCGAAGGGAACACCGGTATCCATGAATTTCTGGGGGTTCAGCAGAAGCATAATCGATGAAATGGCAGCAAGATTCCCGCAGTTTTTAGATAAAACGTTGATAGAAAATCCATTGAAGGGTGAATATTTTCTGCCGCTGGCTGTGGATGCACTGGTGAAGGAAGGTGCGGCAACGGTAAAGGTTCTAAAATCGGCGGATAAATGGTATGGCGTCACGTACAAAGAGGATAAAGAGCAGGTGGTAGATGCACTGCAGGCATTTAAGGACAAGGGGCTTTATCCGGAAAAGCTTTGGAGATAAATCTATGAAGGTAGAAAAGCTGAAACCATCCGAGCAGCTGTGTAAAGTTATGTCCAGAATTTATGATTCCGGACTTACGACTGTTTCGGGAGGAAATCTTTCATTAAAAGATGAGTATGATAATATCTGGGTCACTCCTTCCGGCGGGGATAAAGGAAGATATCAGCCGGAGGACATGTTAAAAATAGGACGGGACGGAAAAATACAGGGAACCAGAAAGCCTTCTGTGGAGACTGGGATTCATCGGTCTATTTTAGCGGATCGCCCTGAATTTAAAGGCGTGGTTCACGCTCATCCTTCCGGATTGGTAGCCATCAGCCTCTGTTTCCTCAGGTCGCGAATGAGGTCAGGAATGTGAGATTGGCAGCTTACGGCTGTCCGGGCAGTGAAGAGCTTCGGGCAAATGTAGCAAAGGAGTTTAAAGAGAATCCGACGACCAATACGGCAATTCTTGAAAACCACGGAGCTTTTGTTGCCAGCGAAAAGGGACTGTCCCATGCCTTTGGTATTTTTAAGGATTTAGATTTCAGCATCCGGGTTCAGGCAAAGGCCCACAGCTTTTGGGGCAAAGGTCCGAATCTTATCTCAAAAGAACAGCTGGAGCGGTACAACCGGGCTTTAAGACCTGCGTTGGGGACCTTCAAACAGGGAGAAATCTCAGAGAAGGAGCGGGAGCTGAGAGCGCTTATGTGTGATTTTTGCAGCCGAGCGTATCAAAGAAAACTGTTTACTCAGAACATCGGCGTAATATCTGCCCGTCTGGAAGGGGAGAATTTTCTGATTACAGAGAGTGACTCCGATAATGCCGAGCTGACTGCTTCGGAAATCGTCAAGGTGTGCGGATCGACAGCAGAAGAGGGCAAAACTCCGCCTAAAAGCGTGTTGCTTCATAAAAGGATATATGAGACGAACCCGGATATACATGCTATTATAATGGCTGCTCCGGAAAATGCCATGGTATTCGCCGTGACAGATCGGGAATACGATTTAAAGACCATTCCGGAATGCTATATCGTTTTGAGAGAGGACATAGCAAAATTTCCTTTCGGATCAACCATAGAAAAACAGGAGGAATTGGCCGATTATTTTAAGAGAAAGTCTCCGGTAGCTATTGTCAAAAATGACTGCTATATTTGTACCGGAGAAAATCTTTTTAATGCCTTTGATCGTCTTGAAGTGGTTGAATTCAGCGCAGAGGCCGTGATGAATGCAAGCCTGCTTAAAGGACAGATAAAGAGCATTACCGAGCAGCAGGTTCATGAAATAAAGGTCAAATTTGGGATTGTGTAACTTTATGGTGCAATAGAAAACGTGTATGTGAAAGGAGATCCGTCATGAAAATATTAAATTTTGGTTCTTTAAATATCGACTGGGTTTATAACGTGGATCACTTTGTAAAACCGGGAGAAACCCTTTCCGCTATATCTGTTGAGCGATTCTGCGGTGGTAAAGGTCTGAACCAGTCGGTGGCCTTATCTAAAGCGGGAGCCTCTGTGTTCCATGCCGGCGGGATTGGAAGCGATGGAGTTTTTCTGAAAGAACGTCTTGAAGAAAGCCATGTGGATGCACGCTTTGTCAAAGAACTGGAGGTACCCACAGGAAACGCTTTTATTCAGGTAGATAAAACCGGGCAAAATTGTATCATTCTTTTTGGCGGAGCAAATCAGGAGATTACAAAGGACTATGCAGAAGAAGTGATCAAAAACTTTGAAAGAGGAGATATTCTGGTTCTCCAGAATGAAATAAGCGCCCTGAATGAAATCGTGGATATGGCTTATGAAAGAGGAATGCAGATTGTTTTAAACCCCAGTCCCATGAATGAAAAAATTTTGGCGCTTGATTTAGAAAAGATCACCTATTTTATCATGAACGAGATCGAGGGAGAAGCTATTACAGGAAATGAAAATCCGGAAGAAATTCTGGATAGTATGATAAAGCAATATCCGCACAGCAAGGTTATTTTAACGTTGGGGGACAAAGGGTCCAGATATGCGGAAGGGGCGGTACGGCTTGCCTGCGGAAGCTATGAGGTAGAGGTCGTGGATACCACCAGTGCAGGCGATACGTTTACCGGATATTTTATTTCGGCTTTGGCAGAGAAGATGGAAATCAGCAGAGCGCTTGAAAGAGCGTCCAAAGCAGCAGCACTGGCAGTGTCCGTAAAGGGGGCATCCAATTCCATTCCCCTTCCGGAGCAAGTGGATTCCTGCAAGCTGATTTTAAAAAAATAATTTATTTTCCTTGCATTTTCAAGAAAATATAGTATAATTAAAAGGCATGAAATTTGTAGGACGACTTAAATGAAAGTCCAATTGACAAAAGATTGCTCTCTGTGCAGACATGAGGTCTGCACCATTTAGTCCATAGGGAGGTGAAAAAGAAATGATAAATTATGAAGTTATGTTCATTATCGACCCAACTGTAGAAGATGCAAGAAAGGATGCTGTTGTAGCAACCGTACAGGAAATTATTGCAGCTGACGGTGAAGTTGGTAAGGTTGACGTATGGGGCATGAGAAAGCTTGCTTATCCGATTCAGAAGAAGAATGAAGGATACTATGTTGTAGTAGAATTTAAAGCAAGTCCTGATCTGCCAAAGGAATTAGACAGAAGACTTAGAATTTCAGATGCAGTAATGAGACATCTTATCGTAAATAAGGATGAGAAATAGGGGGTAACAAATGAATAGTGTAGTTCTTATCGGAAGACTTACTAGAGACCCTGAAGTTAGATATACTCCTAGTACACAGATGGCTGTGGCTACTTTTTCGTTAGCAATCGACAGACCAACTGGTCAGGGAAAAGAAAAACAGACAGACTTCCCAAGGATAACCGTATTTGGAAAGCAGGCTGAGAATTGTGAGAGATTTCTTACAAAGGGCAGACTTGTGGGCGTTCAGGGAAGGATTCAAACAGGAAGCTACAAGAATAAGGAGGGTGTAACTGTTTACACCACAGATGTTGTGGCAAATAATGTGGAATTTCTGGAATGGGGAGACAGAGGCGGAGATGGAGCCAGAACGGGATCATCAGCACCTACTGGTTTCCAGCAGATGGACGAACCGTCTATTCCGGAAGGCTTTTCATCACTGGATGATGACGATATTCCATTTTAAACAGACCTTAATGAAAGGAGCGGAATCGCTATGATGGATAAAAGACGCGGCGGCATGAGAAGAAAAAAAGTATGCCAGTTCTGTGCAGATAAAACAGAAGCAATAGACTACAAGGACGTAGATAAGCTAAAGAAGTATGTTACCGAAAGAGGCAAGATCCTTCCAAAGAGAATCACAGGTACTTGTGCTATACATCAGAGAGAAGTGACAAAAGCTATCAAGAGGGCAAGAATCGTTGCATTACTGCCTTACGTAGCAGACTAATATATCATTGAAATAAAAACTGGGTTTTATAAAGCCCGGTTTTTTTTATACAGCGGAGAAGCCGCTTTTTTGTAATGTTTGAAATATGAATTGCTTTATGATATAATGAACGGGTTAAAATAGTGGGGAGAAGTGGATGTATATATTAATTATTTTTTCGGTATTGGTTTTTTTACCATTACCCTTGATGGCTTCTGCAGCCAGAAAAACAAAGAATGGGTTTTACGCTGTATTTGAAAGCATTTTAGGCGTGGCCACGGCAATGATGCTGATGTTTATCATCGCCTCGGTTACAGGAAATCCGGTGGGACAGGCTATCTCCTCGGATTTGCAGTCCTTTTGCGAAGCTGCGGCTCAAAACGATCAATTTGTTACCATGCTGGGGATGGAAAATATTTCTATGAACGAAAGGATCAGTACACTCACCAAGGTATACACCTATGCAATAAATGCTTTGCCGGCGACCATATTAGTCTGGTCTACTATTATTGCATATTTTGAATATATTATAATCAGCAAAATAAGCAGTAAATCAAAATACCCGTTTCCGGAATTGGCTAAGCTGAAAGACTTTACTATGCCGAAAAAAGCCTTATGGGGATGGATCTTAATTTATGTGATGACCTTCCTTGTTTCCGTTTTCGGGTTTAAGCACAGCGATGTGTTGCAAATAAACATACAGGTATTGTTCCAGTTTGCTTTTCAAATACAGGGAATCGCTGTAATATTTTATTTTTGTGACTTGAGGAAGTGGCCGAGAGCCGTTGCTGTTGTATTTTGCCTGCTTTTCTTTCCGACGGCCATCGGACAAATGCTGCTGTGCTTGATAGGATTCTTTGATTTAGGATTCGGATTGCGAAAAATAATAACCAGACGATAACGGCTAGAAATTTTTCAGTTAGAAGGATGTGTGAAGAGAGGAAATCAAATGGAAGGAAAAAGCAAAGGAAAAGCTATTGCGGAGAAAAGAATAGAAAAATTGCTTTCTGCGTATGTACCGCTTCCCATGTGCATTGTAAATGTGCAGGGAAAGGTGACCAGAGCCAGCGATAAAATTGACGAAGTATTTAAGTATGATGGCATAAAAGGTGCGGATATCTTTGCACTTACCGGAATCAAACACGGAGAATTCTTTTCGGAGGGGATCAATGAAAAGGCCTTGACCCTTTCCAGAAATGATAAGGTTTTTAAAATTCAGGTAGGCTATATAGGAAATGGCGATGAAAAACGAGCCATCGTTTATTTTTATGATATTACCAATTATGAAACGCTGAAAACTATGTACAATGATGAACATATCTGCATGGCGACTATCAACGTAGATAATTATGATGAGCTGACCTCCAGTACCTCCGAAGAAAAACGCCTGGCCCTGAGTACGGACATCGACAAGGCGGTGAGGCAGTGGGCTGCCAGAGGAAACGCTTCTATCATCAGATATAAAGAAAATATGTATTTCATGGTCTTTGAAAATACATATTTGGAAAAAATTGTTGAAAATAAATTTGCGATTTTGGACGATATTCGAGAAATTGAAACGGAAGCAGATTTTCCGGTAACCCTGAGCATTGGTATCGGAGCAGGAGGAAAACATCCGGCTCAGACCGATCAGTACGCTGCGGCGGCACTGGATCTGGCATTGGGGCGCGGCGGAGATCAGGCAGTTGTAAAAAAGGGTTCCAAGATTGAGTATTTCGGCGGAAAAATGCAGACAGTCGAAAAGGGCAACAAAGGAAAGTCAAGAATTATCGCTCATGCGATAAAACAGCTGGTAGACCAATCCTCCAAGGTAATTATTATGGGGCACCGTAATCCGGATATGGATTCCTTCGGCTCCGCCCTTGGGATTTTTAGGATTGTTGCAAACAGGAATAAAGACGCTTATATCGTAATCAATAGCTATTTCGAGACGCTTGCAGAGATTTACAATCAGGCAAAAGACACAGAGGTCTACAATTTTATAAACAGTGAGAAAGCGATTTCCATGATGGATAAGGATACGCTTCTGATTGTTCTGGATACCCACAGGCCAAGTCTGACTGAGTGCAGGGAACTGCTGGAATTGACAGAGAAGATTGTGGTGATCGACCATCACCGAAAGGCAGAAGAATATATTGAAAATGCCACCCTGTACTATATGGAGCCGTATGCGTCTTCCACAGCAGAATTGGTGACGGAGATTCTCCAGTATTCAGGGGATAAGAAAAATATTGCCAAGCTGGAGGTGGAAGGACTTCTTGCGGGAATATCCATGGACACCAATCGGTTCGCCGTGAAAACCGGAGTCCGAACCTTTGAGGCGGCCTCTTGGCTGAGACGTTCCGGTGCGGATACAACGGCTGTAAAACGATTTTTTCAGACCGATGCTGAAGCCTTTAAAATCAAGGCAAGATGTATCGCGGATGCTGAGATAAAGGACAACGGACTTGCTTACTCTGTAAGTCATGGCCATCATCCGGACATTCAGGTCATCAACGCGCAGGCGGCGGATGAGTTGCTGTCCGTTAAAAATGTTCGAGCCAGCTTTGTTGCAGGCATAGATGAAAAGGGAACCACTGTAATCAGCGCAAGGTCTCTCGGAGCAATGAATATGCAGACGATCATGGAGAAACTGGGAGGCGGCGGGCATCTGACCACAGCCGGCGCCCAAGTGAGCTGCACACCTGAAGAAGCCTTGCAAAAAATACAGGAAATCGTAGATTCTTTGGAAGGCAAACCTGTAAAAAACAAGGAGGAAAAGTAAGATGATTGTTATATTATTAAAAGATGTAAAAGGTTCAGGAAAAGCCGGAGAGGTCGTAAAGGTAAGCGACGGCTATGCAAGAAATATGCTGATACCTAAAGGTCTGGCCAAAGAGGCTACCGACGGAAATGTCAGAAATTTGGAGAAACAAAAGGCTATTTTGGCAGAAAAGAAAGCAGAAGAAAAGGCGGCGGCACAAAAGCTGGCCGATAAGCTGAAAGAGGTAACCGTGTCGATTGTGACGAAGGGCGGAGAAGGCGGACGGCTGTTTGGCTCCATCACCTCCAAGGACATATCGGAAGCATTAAATAAGCAGCATAAAATTGATATTGATAAGAAAAAATTTGTTCTTGAAAGCCCTATAAAAACGACGGGAGCATTCTCAGTGGAAGTAAAGCTTTATCCCGAAGTGACAGGGACTATAAAAGTAAATGTTTCAGTTTAGGTGATTTAGATGACAGATAGAATACCTCCTCATAATGATGATGCAGAAAAATCCGTATTGGGCGCGGCCATGCTGGATAAGGATGCTCTTTTTGATGTCATCGAAGCAGTAAAAGCAGAGGATTTTTATAGTGAAATACACAAGGAAATATTTCAGGCAATCGTTGAATTGTGCAGGAAAAATGAACCGGTAGATGCCCTTACTGTAGCGGAGGAACTGAAAAGAAGGAAAGCCCTTGAAATGGTGGGGGGACGTGCCTACGTTCTCTCTTTGGCAAGCGGTGTTCCTTCCACAGCCAATGCGGTGCAGTATGCAAAAATTGTTGCGGAAAAAGCAGTTTTGAGAAATCTTATAAAGGCTGCCAGCGATATTGTGGAAGAAAGCTATCAGGAAAAGAGCGAATCAGAGGCGGTTCTGGATCATGCTGAACGGGGCATTTTTGAAATCGCACAAAAAAGACAAAATAAGGATTATGCAGCATTGCAGGATGTCCTGCTGTCCAATATGGAAATGATAGATGAAATTTCCAAAATGGAAGGCAATGTGACCGGGATTCCCACGGGGTTTATGGATCTGGATGCCAAAACCGCAGGGTTTCAACGGTCAAATTTAATCATTCTCGCGGCACGGCCGGCTATGGGAAAAACTGCCTTTGCCTTAAATGTGGCACTTCAAGCGGCGATAAAAGGCAATGCCACCGTTTTGATCTTCAGCTTAGAGATGGCGAAAGAAGAACTGGGACAGCGGCTTTTATCCATGGAATCCCGCATAGAAATGCAGAAGCTTAAGACCGGTCAGTTGGAACGCAAGGATTGGGAGGATATTAACCTGGGATTGGATGCTCTGTCGAGAGCAAATATTTTTATAGACGATACCCCCGGTATTTCCATTATGGAAATGAAAAATAAGTGCAGAAGATTGAAGGCTGAAAAAGGTCTGGATATGATCGTGGTCGATTATCTTCAATTAATGAACTATGAGGGGAGAAACGAAAGCAGACAACAGGAAATTTCCGCTCTTTCAAGATATTTGAAGCTTCTTGCAAGAGAAATGGATTGCCCTGTTATTTTGCTTTCTCAGCTTTCCCGTGCTCCGGAACAGAGAACAGATCACAGGCCGATACTTTCTGACCTTAGAGAATCCGGTTCTATTGAGCAGGATGCGGATATCGTTCTTTTCTTATACCGGGATGATTATTACAATCCGGAAACGGACAAGCCGGGAGTCTGCGAAGTCATTATTGCAAAGCAGAGAAGCGGACCTACGGGAACAGTGGAACTGACGTGGCTTGGAAAATACACAAGATTTGTGGATAAGAGCAATATCAGATAAGGAACAGTGAAATGGGAAAGGTAACATGAGGGATAATTTTATTAAAAAGAAAGCCAGTGAACTCTACCTTTTGGATACCAATGTGGAAAATGTCTTTATAAGCGAATATATGGCGGGGGCTCCCTCCGATTATGTAAAGGTGTATCTTTTTGCACTGATGTATGCGGGAGCAGGGCATTATATGGACAATGAAACCATAGCGAAACAGCTTGCTATGGCAGATGAAGATATATTGAAGGCTTGGTCGTATTGGGAAGCTCTCGGCGTGATTGAAAAACATTTTGACGATCCGAAGGACAGGTTTCATTATGGCGTGGAATTCATAAATTTAAAAGAGCTTTTATATGGAAAGCAGACGAAAAAAAGCAAAGAAAAAAAATCCGGTAAGGATATAAACAATAAATTGATCGATGTGGACATAAAAGAAATGTATCATTCCATTGAAAAGATAACGGGGAGGCTTCTGGGAGGCAAAGAACCCATGGCTATTCTTTCCTGGATCGAGGATTTTGGTGCAGAGCCGGAGATGATTGTGTATGCGTATTCCTACTGCAAAAATATGCGAAAAAGGGATTCGGCCAATTATGTGGGAACGGTTGTCAAGGAATGGGCTCAAAAAAATCTTCGGACAAAGGAAGAAATAGAAGCACATCTTCAGGAAATTGATAACAGGCATTATCTGTATAAGCGTGTCATGAAGGCACTTGGATTTAACAGAAATGCTACAGAGCAGGAAAAGCACCTGATGGACTCCTGGTTTGGAGAGATGGAATATACGCTGGAAAAGGTTTTGGAAGCCTGCAGCAAAACCAGCGGAATTTCAAATCCAAATATTAATTATGTACATAAGATTCTTAAAAACTGGCGTGAGGAAAGCGGACACGGCTCGTCAGGCGGAAATTCTTCCGAAAAAGCGGGCGGAAGCAAGTCTGTCAACACAGGCACGGTGCTCAGATATTATGATATGATCCGGGAAAAAGAGGAAGCCGAGGCTGCGGAAAGACGGCAGCAGGTGTATAAGATGCTCCCTGAGATAAAACAAATAGACGAGGAAGTAAGAGAGCTAGGGATGAAGCTTTCAAGAATCATGGTTTCAGGAGCGGATAATGCCAAGGAACAGCTTGAAAGATTTCGGGTTAAGATTGATGCTTTAGGTGAAGAGAAAGCCTTTAAGCTTACTGAAAATAACTTTTCGGTGGATTACATGGAAGTTCGATATAAATGTGAACAATGTAAGGACACGGGAACGAATGATATGGGGGAACGTTGCAGCTGTTTTAATGAGCGGCTTAGCGAAGCAGAAATATGGCAAAATTCTTCGAAGAAGATGTAAAAGAATCGCAGAAAAAGAAAAGTTCAAAGGCGGTACAGGCCGCAGAAAAACTGCAGAGCGGACAAGTTAAAACGACGAAAGAAAAGCTTGAGACAAGAAGAACGACATTTCTAGATAAAATAGCAGACTGTATCGCTTATGCAGAACACGGCACAGGCAGATTTTTCATAGCATTTGGTGAGGTAATAAGACACTTGTTTTATTGCATGGAATGTGAAATTGTGGATTCTGCCCGGTCTGTAGAGGAAGGTATCTATGCGGCGCAAAGGACTTTAAAAAATAAAATAAATGATTATTACAGTGAGAATCCAGATAAAGGGCAGAAAAGACACCGACAGAAGCGTAAACGGATGAGACAGTTCATTCAGACGAAGCATAGTCTGGCTGAAAAAGAAAAAACGGCTTCCGCTAAAATGGTTCGTCTGATCAACCATATGGATCGAAAGAATGAGCAGCTGGCCAATAAGACCACAGGGTTGGTAAAGAAGGGAAACCGGAGGTTCAATCTTGCCAGAGAGTGGGCCGAAATCAATAAGCGCAAGCTTTTGACCCATTTTAGTATGGTTGTAATAATTGCCATTTGCGGTGTGGCGGTGTTTAATCACTATACCGCATATGAATATTCCTATAATGGCAGGACTCTTGGGGTTGTAAAAAAGCAGGAGGATGTGCTGAAGATCGTCGATATCGTAAGCGAGCAGCTTTCCAAGGAGCACAATGCAGAAATTTCCATTGATAAAGATCAGGACATTGCATTTAAGCGAATTATTACTGCGGATAAACAGATCGACGATACAGAGGAAGTCCTGAAAAGGCTGACCTACATGAGAAATATGAATGCAAAGGCCTATGGAATTTATGTGGATGATATAAGGGTCGCCATTGTAGACAGTGAAAAGACTGCTAAGGATATATTAAAGACCATACAGTCTGATTATCTTACTACAGCAGGAGAGGTAGAATATGAGCATGTCGGATTTAAACAAAAAATCCGGATTAAGCAAATTGATACAAAATTGGGGCGAATTCAAAATATAGATGCCGTCATGCAGAAGCTGTTGACCGGTGCGGTATCCCAGCAGGTGCATACGGTTGTACCGGGCGACACCCTGTCCGGCATAGCGGGGATGTACGATATGTCCACAAGCGAACTGAGGGAAGCGAATCCGACTATAAATCCGGAAAAGCTGAGCATTGGTCAGCAGATTATTCTGACAAAACCGGCGCCGATGGTCACAGTTCGCACGGTAGAAGTGGCAACGTATCCGGAGGCGATTCCGTATGAGACGGAATATAAGGATACGGATACTCTTTATAAAGGAGAAACCAGTACGGAGGTTTCTGGCGTAGAGGGAACCCGTTCCGTTACCGCACGAATTACCAGAGAAAACGGTACGCAGATAGCAGCTGTGGTCTTATCCTCTGAAACGCTTTCAAATCCGACCACAGAAGTGGTATTAAGAGGAACGAAGGTACGGCCGGCGACAGTGGGGACAGGAAACTTGAGATATCCTGTATCTAATTTCCGGTTAAGTTCAAAATTCGGACCGAGATGGGGCAGAATGCATTATGGTCTGGATTTAGCCTGCCCGGTAGGAACCAAAGTCAGTGCGTCGGATGGCGGTACGGTAATTTTTTCAGGCTATAGCGGCTCTTATGGCTATGTAGTCAAGATAAACCACGGAAACGGTATGGTCACGCTATACGCTCATTGCAGCAAGCTTCTGGTAAAAAAAGGAGATAAGGTATATCAGGGACAGCAAATTGCACTTTCAGGAAATACCGGAAGAAGTACCGGTCCGCATTGCCATTTCCAGGTGGAAATAAACGGCGTACCGAAGAATCCGCTGAATTATTTGTAGGAGGCAAGCACAGGATGGGGAAAAAGGAAGTCATTGTCATTGGTATTGCCGGTGGTACGGGAAGCGGAAAAAGTACGTTGATCAATAAAATAAAAGAAGAATTTAATGATGACATTACAGTAATTTCACACGACAGCTACTATAAAAAGAACAGCAATATGCCCTTTGAAGAGCGGTCTGCTCTCAATTATGATCACCCGGAAGCCTTTGATACGGATTTAATGATCGAACATATTAAAATGTTAAAGGCTTGGAGAGAGGTTTGGTGTCCCGTATATGATTTTACGGTTTATGACCGATTGGATGAAAAGATTCTGTTAAAGCCTACAAAGGTTGTAGTTGCAGAGGGAATTTTGATCTTTGAAAATAAAGAATTGTTGAATTTATTGGATATCAAGGTTTTTGTGGATACGGATGCGGATGTGAGAATCATCCGCCGTATCCTGCGGGATGTTAAAGAGCGCGGCAGAAGCCTGGAATCGGTTATTACACAATATCTCACCACGGTAAAACCCATGCATGAACAGTTCGTGGAACCAAGTAAGAGATATGCGGATATTATCATACCGGAGGGCGGATTCAATACGGTGGCATTACAGATGCTGAACCAGAGGATACATGCCTTGCTGAACGAGCAGTAAAAGATAAAAAGATAAGTGTGAACCTGCTAAAGTTATTGACAAATAATGTTTAATAGAATAAGTTAAAGGTATATAATAATTATCAAGATATTGGAAAAAGTAACTATTGAAGATGGATGGTAGCAATATGCTAAGAATCAAATAGTACTTGCAGGAGAAGTAAGGAGGGTTAAAAATTGGATAATAGTGCACTATTCAAAATCGGCTATGGCCTTTATGTTTTAACAGCAAAGGACGGCAGCAAAGACAACGGCTGTATTGTAAATACAGTAATGCAGGTTACCGATTCACCGCTTGTTATTGCTCTGGGTGTAAATAAACGAAATTATACTCATGATATGATTATGAAAACGAAAGAATTCAATGTATCCGTGTTGGATGTAAACTCCAAATTTTCGATTTTCCAGAATTTTGGATTCCAGTCGGGAAGAGATGCGGACAAGTTTGCAGATTTTAAGGCTGTAAAGAGATCAGAGAATGGTCTTTTATATGTTACAGAAAATACAAATGCGTATATTTCAGGAAAGGTCTTAGAAGCCATTGATTTCGGAACCCATACATTATTTAAGGCAGAAGTTTCAAATGCTGAGAGCCTCTCAAATCAAGATACACTCACATACAGCGATTATCACAAGCACGTAAAGCCAGCACCGAAACCGGCAGAGAAATCCGGCTGGAGATGTAAGATCTGTGGATATGTATATGAGGGTGATCCGTTGCCGGCTGATTACATCTGCCCGATTTGTAAGCATGGGGCAGCTGATTTTGAAAGAATAACAGTTTAAGAAAAGGAGAGAGAAGAATGGAACTTAAGGGAAGTAAGACAGAAAAAAATTTAAGGACAGCTTTTTCAGGAGAGTCCGAAGCAAGAAATAAATATACTTATTTTGCTTCAGCAGCAAAGAAGGAAGGCTACGAACAGATTGCAGCAATCTTTCAGCGTACGGCAGACAACGAGAAAGAGCATGCAAAGCTTTGGTTCAAGGCTCTTAGCGGATTAGGGGATACAAAGGCAAACCTTCTGTCAGCAGCAGAGGGGGAAAATTATGAATGGACAGATATGTATAAAGGCTTTGCCGAAGATGCGGAAGCAGAGGGCTTTACAGCATTAGCTGCACAGTTCCGAGCAGTTGCTGAGGTAGAAAAGCATCATGAAGAAAGATACAGAGCGTTGTTAAATAACGTAGAAAATGACTGCGTTTTCGTAAAGAAAGAAGAAAACGTTTGGGAATGCCGAAACTGCGGGCATCTTTATTATGGAAAAGAAGCTCCGAAGGTATGTCCTGTATGTGCTCACCCACAGAGCTATTTCGAAGTAAGAAAAGTGAACTATTAACTTTTAAAATAAAAAGATAAACAAAAAAGCCTGAGCAATGTCTCAGGCTTTTTTGTTTAGATGTTCAGAAGTCCCGAACCCTGGCAGTTCCGATCCGCCTTTGTCTGCGGGATGGCTGTCCGCATCAGGTATTCCTTAACTTGGGCGGGCGTCAGATGTGGATTCGCGGCATGAAGGCAAGCGGCTGCTCCGGATACAAAAGGCGCGGACATGGAGGTGCCGGATTGCCGGATATACCGCTTATTTGTAACAGCATCCAGAGAGAGCACATTCATACCGGGAGCCAGTATATCCGGCTTAATGGCTCCGGTCGCTGTCGGACCCCGGCTGGAAAAATCGGGGACCTCCCCATCCGAGTTAATAGAGCCGACCGTTATAACATACGGACTTGTTCCCGGAGAAGTAATGCTCCCGGCCTTCGGGCCGCTGTTACCGGCGGCCACTACGATGGTAATGCCCATGTTTACCAATGCATTGGTGCCCAGCACCAGCGGATCGGCAATATCATCAAAGCCGTCGCCGTCAATATCAAAGCTTGCCGCATCGATTCCCAAAGATAAATTTAAGACCCGGATATTATATTTCTGATGATTGTCGGCCACCCACTGCATGGCGGCTAAAATATCTGAAGTATTTCCATTTCCCTCAAAATCTAACGCCTTAAGAGCGGCGATATTGGCTTTTGGAGCGGTACCCATGCAAATAATGGAAGTCGCTTTGTCAGGGAACATATCTCGGACCGTTTCTACAATGGTATTACCGCCGAACATGTAGCCATTTCCGGCTGCCAGGCCGGCAACGTGGGTTCCGTGTCCGTCATCATCGTAGGGGACGATGCTGTTATTTATAAAGTCTTTAAAAGCTACAATTCTGTTGGCCGGTTTAATGATGTCATAGTGCGGAGATATTCCTGTGTCTATGATAGCGATCGTAACGCCTTCCCCGCAAAGGGAACCTGAAAACACACTTTTTCGGAGCTTTTTGTTTTTTGCATTTTTTTTTCCTATAAGTGAAAAAGGGTCGTTAAGTACAGAAGTTGTTTCAATAGGTAGTTTAGAAACTTCTGCATCCATTGAAATGAGTGAAATATTTGCATTGCATTTTATTTTACTGAGTTTTTTTATAGGTACTTCAACGCATAGTGCGTTAATAAAAGGCAGTTCATATTTAATTTTTCCATAATATATAATGACAGGCATTGTGCCCTTATTATTCTTCATTTTCAAGCCCTCCTTATAAGGTGCAATTCTAAGTTTATATCATAATATGCAAGGGACAAGTTCTGTGACATTCTGCATTTAGCAAAACCTTCTAGCCATAATACGTTTGCCCAAAAGCGTTTTATTTGGTATAATACAAAGGATTATAAAACTATTAACAGCAGGGGATCAGGGAGGTCGCATTATATGGACTCAAAAAAAGTACTAATAATCGAGGATGAGAAAGCAATCTCAGACATTATAAAATTTAACTTAAAAAAAGAAGGATTTGAAGTAGATTTCGCCTATGACGGGCAGGAGGGTCTTGGAAAGGCATTGAACACCCAGCCGGATTTAATTTTGCTGGATGTGATGCTGCCGTCAATGGATGGTTTTCAGGTATGCAAGCGCGTACGGGAGGGGAGCACTGTTCCGATTATCATGCTTACGGCTAAGGAAGAAGAGGTAGATAAGGTCCTTGGGCTTGAGCTGGGGGCGGATGACTACATAACGAAGCCTTTTGGAATGAGAGAGCTAATCGCCAGGATAAAGGCAAACCTGAGAAGAATAGAATTGGTTTCAGGAGCGGCAAACGATCCATCAAATATTTTGAATTTTGGAAACCTTGAAATCGATATGAACAGATATGAGGTCAGAAAAAGCGATCAGGTATTGGAATTAACGCTAAGAGAATTTGAATTATTAAAATATTTGGCAGAGCGGGAAAATAAGGTTTTTTCAAGAGAGCAGCTCTTGGAAGAGGTCTGGGGATATGAATATTATGGTGATATCAGGACGGTTGACGTTACGGTCAGAAGGCTGTGAGAAAAGTTGGAGGACGATTCCAGTACGCCTAAATACATTATGACCAAGAGAGGTATAGGGTATTACTTTAGGAGACCATAAGGTATGAATATAAAAAAATTTAGTCACAGCATGAGATGGAAGCTTGTGTTGATTTACTGCTTATTAGTATTCATAGCGACGACCATTATCGGGGTGCTCATCATGAGCAGGCTTGAAGCCTATTACATTGATTCAACAAAAAAGAATTTGACAGATACGCTGCAGGGAGGGACGCTCATCTCTTCACTTAAAACGTATGACAAGCTGAGCGACCATCAGGAAGAAATACAATCGAATATAGAGGCGTGGAGCAAGACCATTCAGGAAGAGATTTTTGTTATTGATGATAATTTTATGATTATTGCTTCAAATAATGCAAATCAGGGGAAAAGTGCGGTTGGTATGCTGGATACTCCTCTCATTATGACTACCTTGGCAAAAGGAGAAGCCTCCCAGTCCTATGGCAGCATTATTAGCAAGAATACGACCATACCGGTGATGAACATGGCCTTTCCCATAGGGGAAGGTAAGAACAATTCCGGTGTTATATATCTTCGAGTGGATATGACCAGTATTTATAATACCATAAACCAATCGAAGCAGATATTTATACAGGCGATGATCGTGGGTCTGGTCATTACGGTTATTTTAGGAACGCTTATCGCAAGAAGTATTACAACGCCTATTAACGATGTGACAGAAAAAGCAGAGAAAATGGCTCAAGGTGACTTTTCACAGGAAGTAAGTGTAAAGTCGAAGGATGAAATCGGACGGCTGGCGGACATGTTCAATCTGCTGAGAACGCAGTTGGATGCCACATTATTTGAGATGTCCAGCGAAAAAAATAAAATGGAGACTATCCTGAAACATATGGCGGATGGCCTGATTGCTGTTAATCTGGATGGTCAGATCATACATGCCAATCCTGCGGCTGCTCAAATATTGAAGGTAACTCCGGAGGACATACAAAATGAAAGCTACAATACACTTATAAAGCCGCTCAATGAGGAACTGGGCTTGGAACAGCTCATGGCGAAGTGTAAGTCGGGAGAACTTTCGGATGTATTTGAAAAATCCGGAAGTACGTATTCTACCAGATACGATTGGTTTAAAGACGAAGACGGCAATGATGTAGGAATTATTATTCTTATTGAGGATATTACACAAAGACAGAAGCTTGAAAATATGCAAATGGATTTTGTAGCCAATGTGTCTCATGAACTAAAGACACCACTGACTACGATTAAAAGCTACACGGAAACACTTTTGGACGGCGGTGTGGACGATCCGGAGATAAGGAGTGAGTTTCTTGAGATCATAGACAACGAGGCAGACCGCATGAACCGGCTGGTCAAGGATCTGTTGCAGCTTTCCAGGCTGGACAACAATCAGGAGATTTTGAACCGAAAGGAAGGAAATCTGATCAGTCTTTTGAAGGCGGCAGTTAAAAAAATAGAGTTGACTGCGAAGAATAAGGATCAGCATTTGAACTGCTTATTTAATCCGGAAGAGCGTATTCCTGTGGATATGGATAAAGATCGGATTGAGCAGGTCATATTAAACGTTATAAGTAATGCTATAAAATATACCCCGGAGGGCGGGCGAATTGATATTGACGCATTGAAGAGGGATAAGACTGCTGTGATAACGGTAGCGGATAACGGAATAGGAATTCCGGAATCTGAAAAAAGCAGAGTCTTTGAACGATTCTTCCGTGTGGACAAGGCTCGCTCCAGAGCCATGGGCGGAACCGGACTGGGGCTCGCCATCTCAAAACAGATCGTGGAAGGCCATCAGGGGACGATTCAGCTGGAAAGCCGAGAAGGAAGGGGAACAAAGGTTATGATCACTCTTCCGCTTTCGCTTAAAAAGGGAATAAGGAATATAGAATAATAGCGCAAAACGCAAAGTTTAAAAATAGCACTTTAAAATAAGGTGCTATTTTTTTGTAATTACGTAAATTTTGTTAAGTTTACACATTTCAACCCCTAAATACCACATTTCAGCTAAAGGGGGTTGAATTGGTAAATTTTTACAAGTAGAATAAAATAAGTGGGAAGTTTTACAAAAGAAGGAGATTAAAAAATGAGTGTAAATTTATGGGGCAGAATAAGAAGCAATGTATCACAAGACCCCACAGCAAAAAGACTGACTGCAAGCAAAGAAGCAGAAGTAAAGAGTGAGTTCAGAGAGGTATTTGAAGCCCAAAAATCAGCTGTAAAAAAAGTAGAAAGTAAGGATGGAGATACTTTGACCATATCCCAAAATGTGACGATAGCACAAAAAATGGACGAACTTAGGAAAATCCACGAACAGACGGATTATAGCGGCATGACGGATGTGGAAAGGTATCGGTTGATTACAGATCGGTATG
>ENA-UOOI01002138-UOOI01002138.1-fermentation-metagenome-genome-assembly--contig:-NODE-2138-length-18076-cov-3.577382_pt1 | contig 18076 bp, 14 predicted proteins | sample MGYA00245779_ERZ724027 | MGnify/ENA primary metagenome ERZ724027 (study PRJEB28704, sample SAMN03018318) | fermentation metagenome | biome: anthropogenic terrestrial biome; feature: soil; material...
TTTGAATTCTAAATATTAATAAAGAAGAATATGGAAATTGTATTGATTATATCTACGCTTGTTGCTGTTATTGCTATTGTTATTCTGGTTCTCATGCTGGTTAGAAAAAATCCAAATCAGGAAAGACTGACTGAATTAGAAACAAATAATAAGATAATGGAATCAAACTTCAAGAATTTAGAATCAAGTTATAACAGTTTGGAATCAAAATATAAAGAACTGGAGTCAAACTATAATCTTTCCCAAAATGAAAATTCTTCCTTGAAAACAGATTTAAGGAATAAGACAGAAAATTTGAACAGAGAAATAGAAAAAAATAATTCAATATCTAAGCAATTTGAAGATCAAAGAAAACAATTTACAGAATTATCAAATTCTAATAGTGCATTGCTGTCTGATTTTAAAAATAAAGAAGAATTATTAATTAAAGAAAGAGAAAAGAATTATAAACTTGCTATTCAAATTGAAGAGGAAATTAAAAAATCTACTGAGCTTTCAAATTCAAACAGTGCTTTAAGTTCAGAAAATAATAATATTAAAGAAAAACAACAGGAACTTAAACGAGAATTTGAAGAGATGCAAAAGTCAGCTAAACTTGAATTTGAGAAAGCTGCTAATTTAATTTTGGAAGAAAAAACAAGTAAGTTTACTGAAACTAACAAAGTTAGTATTGAAACTCTTTTAAAGCCTTTGGATAACAGTATTAAGGAATTTAGAGAAAACGTAAACAAGAATTTAACAGAGGAAACAAAACAACGTTCTTCGCTTGAAGCAGAAATTAAAAAAGTATTGGAGCAAACAAATTTAGTTTCAGAACAAGCAAATAATTTGGCTTCAGCCCTAAAAGGAGAAAACAAGAAAGCAGGTAATTGGGGAGAAAATGTTTTGGAAACCATTCTTCAAAATACTGGCTTGATTAAAGGTGAGCATTATATAACTCAAGATGTCCACTATAATGAAGAAGATAAAAAGATAATTCCTGATGTTATTGTTAATTTGCCTGATGATAGAAAAGTTATTATTGACTCAAAGGTTTCATTGGTAAATTATGATAATTATTTCAGTGCTGAAATAGAAGAAGTACAAAATCAAGAATTGACTAAACATATTGCATCAGTTCGTCAACATGTTATTGAACTGAGTCAAAAGAAATATGATGATATTAAAGGAAGTCTTGGTTTTGTGATGATGTTTGTTCCAATTGAATCTGCTTATTTGCTGGCAATGCAAAACGATAGAGAATTATGGAACTTCGCATATAATAAGAAAGTTGTTTTGGTGTCTTCCACAACTCTAATCTCAAGTCTTAGAATATTTGCTGACCTTTGGAGAACAGATAAATTGAATAAGAATGCTGAGAAGATTATTGAAAATAGTGGAAAGATGTATGAAAAATTTGTTGGTTTCTTGGAGACATTTGAAGAAATAGGAGACAAGTTAGATAAAACAAAAGATACATATAAAAAAGCATTCAACCAGTTAAAAGACGGTAAAGGTAATTTAATTAAACAAGCAAAAGATATTCAAGACTTAGGAGTAAAGACTTTAAAATCTATTCCTGAGAAATTTGAAGGTTATGATGAATAATGAAAATAGATTATAGTTTTACTAAAAATTGAGCTGTTAATCTTGAACGTTGTTCAATAATTATTTTATCTCCTATAAATAAATTATTTATGGCTTCCTCTGTGTAGCGACGAATTGTAATTAGTCTTAGAGAATTATTATACTTAACTGAGTAAGCTGATGAAAGTTCATCAATTAGTTTTTTTAGTAGTTCTTCTTTAATTTGATCAAAACATACAGAATAACTTAAAGCAGAGTTTTGCATTAAGTTAATCTTAATTCCATATTTTGCAAATAGAGCAAATATATTTGAAAGGTTTTCCTCAACTACAAAAGAAAAGTCTTTAGGGAAGATTGATAAAAGAGTTTGATTATCCTTAAAAATATAACTTGGCATTAAGGGTTTAGTATTGGAGCAACAATCAATTTTTGTGCCTTCTTCTTTTGGAGAAATAAAACTTTTTACATACAAAGGAATTGATTTGTTTTCTAAAGGCTTAATGGTTTTTGGGTGAATTATTGAAGCTCCATAATATGAAAGTTCTATTGCTTCACTGTAAGGAACTTGTTCAAACTTCATTGTGTCTTGAAAATACTTTGGGTCTGCATTTAAAAGTCCAGGTACATCTTTCCAGATGGTTACACTATTGGCATTAAGACAATATGCAAAAACAGCTGCACTAAAATCAGAACCTTCTCTTCCAAGAGTAGTTGTTTCATTACTCAGGCTTGATCCAATAAAACCTTGAGTGATTATTGTGTCTGTACTTTTTAGTATAGGTTCAATTGTTTTATGAATAACTTCTTCAGTTTCCTTCCATAAAACTTTTGCCCTTCTGAATGAACTGTTTGTTTTGATGAAATCTGAGGCTAAAACAAATTTATGTGATAATCCAATTGAATCAAAGTATTTTGAAATTATAGTAGTTCCAATTATTTCACCATAAGAGACAATTGAATCATAGAGTTTGTCATAGTCTTTGTCTATGTTGTAATTTAAAAGCTTATTTTCAATTTCCTTGTATGTATTGTCTAAAAAAGAATCCAAACAATTTTCGTTATTTGGGAAGAGATTATTTATAATAGTCTTGTGATAGTTTTTTGATTCCTCAATTGAAGATTTGTCAATTATTTTATTCTCCACAAAACTATTCAAAACCTTTTCTAATTGATTAGTTGTCTTGCCCATTGCCGAAACAACAATAAGCCTTTTTTTGTTTTGAGAAAGAATTATTGAAGCTACGTTTTTAATAGCTTCAGAACTATTTACAGATGCCCCACCAAATTTTTCAACAAATACTTCGTTCATACATTTTATAATTTAACGGCAAAAATAATAAAAACTTTGTATATTTGCAGCTAAATTATGTTTTCTGTAAAATGACTAAAAGACAATTAAGCTTTAACCCAGTAGCACTTTGGAGCGCTAATTTTTCAACAGTTTTAAGTATTGCGCTTGTTCTTTTTATGTTAGGCTTTATGCTTATCTTCATTTTCCATGCCTTTTCGGCATCAAATAATCTTAAAGAAAACGTTTCTTTTACTGTTTATCTTATGGAAGGAACAAATGAAGAAGATGCTATTAACTTAGAAAAAGAAATCAAAAAGAATACTAATGTTAAATCCACTCAATATATTTCTTCTGAGCAGGCAGCTCAAATAATGGATGAAGTTATGGGTGAAAATCATCTTGAAGTTTTGGGTTCAGTAAATCCTTATTCAGCATCAATAGTTGTTAATCTTAAAGCAGAATCACTTAATTATTCAACAATAAAACGTTTTATAACAAGTCTTGAAGCTAAAGATATTGTTGATAATGTTGACTATCGCCAAGATTTGGTTAAAGATATTAATAATGCAGTATATAATGTCTCAGCATTTTTGCTTGCCTTTATTATTTGCCTTTTAATAATAGCAATTACTTTAATTAATCAGACAATTCGTTTAACAATATACTCTAAAAGATTTCTTATCCGTTCAATGGAACTTGTTGGTGCTAAACCTTCATTTATTCGTAGACCATTTCTTCATAAAGGATTGTTCTTTGGATTAATTGGAGGTTTGATTGCAAATGTTCTATTGTTTGGAATAATTTTATGGGTTAGTAAAACATTTTCTCAAATCATAATACCAGAATATTATCCAATTTACGGAATGATAGGGCTTTCAGTTCTAATATTTGGAATTTTGCTTGCTTTCATTTCAACTTTCATTTCTGTATTTAGATTTATGCACTTAAGAAACGAAAAATTATATAGATAAAAAAGATATAAAACATAATTAATATGGCAGCAATACAAAAAAAATCATCATCAAAAATCAGCAATAGTCCAAAATCATATCAAACTAACGCTCCTAAAGCTCAGCCAAAATTTGACTTTGCTTTTGAAAGAATAAATTATATATGGATGTTAGTTGGACTTGCTTTATTAGCACTTGGCTACATTCTTCTTATTGGAGGAGGTTCTGATGATCCAAATGTATTTAATTATTCATTATTTAACGCACAAAGATTAGTTATTGCACCAATTCTTATGGTTGCAGGAATTGTTGTTGAGGTGTATGCAATTTTACTTAAGCCAAAGCACAAAAATCAAGATCAAACTCAAAACGAACAATAATCTTTAAATTACTTCGATGAATTTATTTGAAACCATCATCATAGCTATTGTTGAGGGCTTAACAGAGTTTTTGCCCGTTAGTTCAACAGGACATATGATAATTACTCAAGGTATTCTTGGTGTTAAAAGTACAGAATTTGTAAAACTCTTCACTATTTGTATTCAATTTGGGGCTATCCTTTCTGTACTTGTGCTTTATTGGAAAAGGTTTTTCCAAACTATGAACTTCTACTATAAACTCTTTGTTGCTTTTATCCCTGCTGCGATTATTGGTTTCTTGGCTGGAGATTTTATTGATTCAATGTTGGAAAGTGTTTTAGTTGTTGCAATAATGCTTATCATTGGAGGTGTGTTTATGCTCTTTTGTGATAAGTGGTTTAACAAACCTCAAGAAGACCAAACAATAACTTATAAAAAAGGATTTATCATTGGCTTGTTCCAATGTATTGCTATGATCCCTGGAGTTTCTCGTTCTATGGCAACTATAGTAGGGGGTATGACTCAAAAACTAACAAGAAAAACTGCTGCTGAGTTTTCTTTCTTTTTGGCAGTTCCAACCATGCTTGCAGCTTCTGGATACAAACTTCTCAAAGCCATCATAACTCCAGAAGGTCAACAACTACTTGTGGACAATATGTCAACTCTAATTATAGGAAATATTGTAGCTTTTATTGTTGCAATGCTGGCAATAAAATTCTTTATTAATTTTCTTACCAAATATGGTTTTAAGGCTTTTGGTTACTATAGAATAGTTGTTGGAGTTATTATTATTTCTCTAATGATTTTCGGGTTTGATTTAAGTGTTGCGTAAACAAAATTTTAAGAAGGAATAATATGATTGACATAGAAAATGGCCATGCCATATTAATTGACAAGCCATATACATGGACATCATTTCAAGTGGTAAAGAAAATAAAGTATAAGATAAATCATCTTTATGGTAAGAAAATAAAGATTGGACATGCTGGAACTCTTGACCCATTAGCTACAGGTTTATTAATTATATGTATAGGTAAGTTCACTAAAAGGATTGAAGAGTTTCAAGCTCAAGAAAAGGAATATACTGGTTCTTTCACTCTTGGAGCAACAACTCCAAGCTTTGATCTTGAACATCCAGTTGACCAAACCTTCCCAATAGAACATATTACTGAAGGACAGATAATGTCAGTGGCAAAAGAGCTTACGGGCAAAATGGATCAGATTCCACCTATATTTTCTGCAAAATGGATTGATGGAAAAAGAGCCTACAAACTTGCAAGAGAGAATAACCAGGAGGTTGAATTGAAGGCAAAGGAAATTGAAATAAAGGAATTTGAAATTACTCAAATAGAAATGCCGAAGGTCTATTTCAGGATTGTTTGTTCCAAAGGTACCTATATCCGTTCCATTGCAAGAGATTTTGGTCTTATGCTTCAAAGTGGAGCTTATCTTTCTTCTCTTTGTCGCACCAGAATAGGGGATTACTCTCTAAAAGATGCCATTAAATTTGAGGATTTGGAAGAATATTTTCAATAACCTTTCCCTAAAAGTTTCCTAATCTATTTCCCTTAAATTTTCTTAGTGGTTAATTGTGCTAAGAATCACGCATTTATAAATCAGACTTAGTTTGGCTAAAAAAAGAGTAACTCTAAGCGAAATAAGAGTTACTTTAATTTTGCTTAGAGTTACTTTAAATTTAATAAGAGTAACTCTAATTTTACTCAGAGTTACTCTTATTTATTTCAACCTAACTTTCCTTAATTTACTATCTGAAGAAATCGTTGATTTTGCTCTTTATAATCTTTTTAAACTTTGCTGGATTTGCTTTAGCATAAGAAAAAGCATCATCAGTCAAATCGATGAATTCTTTTTTGTCCTTTTTATTATAAATAATCAAAAGGGTAGGATTTTCAATTTCATAGCTTTTAATAATATCACTATTTGTATCTTCTTCGTAGTTAATGCTGTTGAAAATAATATTTCCTTTTTGAAGGTCTTTCTTATATGTTGTATTCAAAACAGAGTTTAAACCATCTTCAATTGCGTTGCATGTTGCACAGCGTTCTGTTCTGTGGAAATAGTATACTTGAACAAAGTCTTTCTTTGCCTCTTGAGCGAAAAGGCTTAAACTGAAAAATATAGAAAGTACGATTAATGTTAGCTTTTTCATATAAATATTGTTTTATAATTAATTATTAATGTTTTTAGACTACAAATGTAGACCATTTTCTTTAAATCTTTATTCTTAAACCGAAATTAAATTGTCTTCCAAGAATTGGAGCATAAATTATTGAGGAGTCGAAGTATTGTCCAAATGGATTATCGGAACTGATAATTGGATTCTTTTGTTTGTAGTCAAGTATGTTTTCGCAACCAATATAGGCTTCAAATTTATTAAACTTACGAGTAATTTGAGCATGAAGGATAAAATACTCAGGACTTCTATCAGGAAGTTGGTAAATTGCTGGATTGTTAGAAGTATTTGGAAGAGAAGTTGAGCCATGATATTGGGTGGTGAAAGAGAACTTCCATCTGTCATATAAAGTAGTGTAGTGAAGGGCAATTAACCCTTTATGTTTTGCAGTAAGAGGCATTTCAATTAATTTATTATCAACAGTTATTTTAGAATCACTGAAAACATAAGCAATTGTAGTTTCAAAACCTTCAAAAGGAGTTATTGATACTTCTGCTTGGAAGCTATTGGCATAGGATTTACCAATTAAATTATAAATATGAGCTTCTTGAGCATTTCTTTCCAAGTCAATAACAACACGATTGGTAAAGTCAGTTCTGTGGAAGTCAACAGAAAATGATATATTCCTTTCATCTTCAAAAAAGAATTTATGAGTATAAGATATTCCGTAGTTCCAAGCATCTTCCAATTTAAGCTCTTCTTCAAAGTAAAGTTTCCTTGAAGATGTTAAAAGACTGATGTTTTCAGGTAAGATATTAGCACTATGCAATCCTCTTCCAGCAGAAAATCTGAAAGCAGAGTTTTTGAAAGGAGAGTATTTAGCATGAATTCGTGGAGTTATAATTGTTTGTTTGTAAAATGTATTATAATCACCTCTTAACCCAGTAATAAAAGTCCATTTATTCCTGTCACTGTAGGTATATTCAGCATAAGCACCCATAACAAGCTCTTCTTTATTTAAAGCTTGACCCACAATATAGTTTTTGTTAGAAAGGTTTTCTTTTAACTCATCATAACTTGAACTTAAACCAAGACTTATTTTGTTTTTTTCATTCCATAAATCAGAATTAAGTATTAGGGCAAGATTACCACTTAATTGAGTAGGATTATATTCTCTTAAACCAAACTGAGATTCCAATTGATGATACACTAAATTGCCATTTACAGCAAAGCTTCTGTTTTTATCAGAATTTAAAAGAAAACCAGTATTTTCAAATACTTGAATTCTTCTTGAATTCAAAACAGCACCATAATAATTTGTTGTGCTAAAATCTTTATCCTTATCAAAACGTTTATCACCTGCAATTCTATCTTCATACAATACATCTACACCAAAACGACTTTTGATTTTTTCTTTATAGTTGTAAAAATAACGATTAGAACCAATAAGTAAATTAGAAAGAGGCACATCAAGAAAGTTGTCATTATTCCTATCTGTCTCCATAAATATTTTTGCTCCATGAACTAAAACAATAGATTCTAAATATTTATTTATTCTAAAAGAAGAATTAACATTAACTTCCTGTTTAAGGAAATCATTTGTAAAGTATTCAAAATAGAACTTTTCTTTGTTTTCGGGTTTTTTGACATCAATATTAATCTGTCCTGTAATACTTTCATAGCCTTGAGTTACAGAAGCTGTACCTTTAGAAATACCTATTCCTTCTAACCAAGGGCCAGGAATATAATTAAGGCCATAGGTTGAAGAAAGCATTCTAATTGAAGGCTGGTTTTCAACAAGGATTTGACTGTAAATACCAGCTAAGCCCAACATTTGTATCTGTTTTGCTCCAGTAACAGCATCTGTAAATCCAACATCAACTGCTGCATTGTTTTCAAAACTTTCAGCCAATGAACAACAAGCTAAACGTTTTATCCCTTCAGAAGAAATATATTGATTAAATGATGCTTGATTTATATCAGAAATTGTTCCAGACATTTCTCCAACTACACTTACAGTTTTAAGTTCAGTTGATTCTTTAGTTAAGGCAATTTCAACATATTCTTTATCTACTGGAACAAACTTTGACTCTTTTTTATATCCAATAAAACTAACTTCAATAAATAAACTGTCTTTGGTATTTCTTTTTATTGAAAACATTCCTCTATCATCGGATGTTACTCCAATACTTGTTCCTTTAATTGCAACATTTGCAAAAGGAATTGCTTTATTAGTTTCCTTATCTACAACCTTTCCTCTTATTTCTTGTGAAAAAGAAAATAGAGGCATTAATATGACTATTATAATTAAGAATTTTCTCATCTATATTTATGTTTTATTTGCTACAGCATTCTGAAGAATCTTTAATTGAAGAAAAGAACTCTTCAAAATACTCCTTTGCCAATTGCCAGTTTTCTCTATTAATACAATATTTTACTTTAGGTGCTTCAATTTCTCCTTGAATTAGTCCTGCATTTTTTAATTCTTTTAAATGTTGAGAAACCGTTGCTTTTGATATAGGTAATTCATCATGAATATTGCCAAAATAGCAGTTGTCTCTTTGTGATAGAAACTGCAAAATGGTTAATCTTGTAGGATGTCCCATTGCTTTTGCAAAACCTGCTAATGTTTCTTGATTTTGATGAACTGATGTTTTCTTTTGCATGTATAAATTAATTTGTTGTTCCAAATATTTTTGAAAAATAATTAGTGAGATAATAATGTTTCTTATCTTTGCAACTTTAATTTTACAAAACAAAATTTAGATGTTAGACAGAAATACACTTATTGGATTAGTACTTATTTTTGGAGTATTTATAGGATATGGAATACTTTCAGCTCCTTCAGAAGAGGAAAAAGCTGCAATAAAAGCAAAACAGGATTCCATTATTAAAGTTGAAACACAAAAGAAAATAATTCAAGTAAAAGATTCTATAGCTCAAATTACAAATGATACTGTAGAAACATTAGATCAAGATTCAATAAATCTTTCAGCATTTGGAGCATTTGCATCTTGTTCACAAGGAACTAACAATACAGTTAAAGTTTCAAATGAATTATTTGAAGTTGATTTTTCAACATTAGGTGCGCTTGTAAAGCAGGTTACACTTAAAAATTATACCACCTACGGAAAGAAACCTGTAAAACTATTTGATAAGAATGCTTATGGCTTAAATCTTACAGTTGGTCAGAATATTGTTAGAACTGAAAATCTTTATTTTGAGCCAACAATAGATAATAAACCAATAACTAAACCTATTGAAGTTAAAGGAAATGATTCTGTTGTAATTGTTTTCAAAGCTAAAGTTCAGGCTGATAGTACAAGAAATTCTTCTTTAGATTTTCGTTACGTTGTTAGAGGTAATGATTATAGAATCGGATACGATATTGTTTTTAACAATTTGAAAGGAATTGTTACCGATCAAGGCTCTGTTGAAATGGGATGGAATTCTGATTTAAGAGTTCAAGAAAAAGATGGTAAAGTTGAGGTTAAGAATTCATCTATATATTATCATTTAAAAGATGAGGTTGATTATTTGAAAGAAAATGGAAGTGATGATAAAAAAGAAGAAAATGGAATACCAATTAATTGGGTTTCATACAAACAACAATTCTTCTCAACAGCTTTAATTGCTTCAAATAATCCTTTTACTTCAGCAACAATGCAAACAGTTGCTGAAAAGCGTCCAGCAAAAGATTCTACTTATCTTCGCTCTATGCATTCTTTGTTTACATTACCTTATGAAGGTGATGCAGCAAAAAATGAAATTAAAATGGACTTCTATTTTGGTCCAAACAAATATGGAGTTATAAGTGATTACAATATTGATATGGAAGAAATTATTCCATTAGGATGGGGATTCTTCCTATTGCAATGGGTAAACCGTTTTGTTATCATCCCTATTTTTGATTTTCTTTCTGGATTTGGATGGAATATGGGTATTGTTATCCTTATTCTTACAATATTAGTTAAAATAGTACTTTTCCCTCTTGCTTATAAATCCTATTCATCTTCTGCAAAAATGAGAGTAATTCAACCTGAAATGCAGAAAATAAATGAAAAATATCCTAAGCAAGAACAAGCAATGGAAAAACAAAAGGCTGTTATGTCTTTATATAAGAAAGCAGGAATTAATCCAATGGCAGGTTGTTTTCCGATGCTTTTGCAATTCCCAATACTTGTTGCTATGTTCCGTTTCTTCCCAGCATCAATTGAGCTTCGTCAACAATCATTCCTTTGGGCAGATGACCTTTCAAGTTATGACTCAATAGTTACACTTCCATTTGACATCCCATTCTATGGTTCAAATGTTTCACTTTTCTGTTTGATGATGACAGTTGCTCAAATTTTCTACACAAGAATGACAATGAAACAACAACAAGGAACAAATCAAGTGCCAGGTATGAAAATAATGATGTACATGATGCCAGTTATGATGTTATTTATGCTTAATAAATACTCTGCTGCACTTAACTACTATTATTTCATTTCTCTATGCTTTACATTCCTACAAGTTTGGATAATTGGAAAAACAATTAATCCACAAAAGGTTCTTAATACTCTAAAAGCTAACCAAAACAAGCCAATGAAAAAATCAAAATGGCAAACAAAAATGGAAGAATTAGAAAAGAAGAATCGTTCATTAATTGATGAAAGACAAAAACAACAAAACAAAAGAAAACATTAATTAAATACATTTAAATTAACAAAAAAAAGAACAACAAATGAGTTTCTACTTTATTCTAATGATTGTTATTTTCATTATTGGATATTGCGCCATAGCATTAGAACATCCAATAAAGATTAACAAATCTGCAACTGCTCTTTTGCTTGCAGTTATACTCTGGTCAGTTTATGCTTTAATGGGACCAGCCTTTGAACATGAAACAATACTATTGCATTTGGGCGATACAGCCGAAATAGTATTTTTCCTTTTGGGAGCAATGACAATAGTTGAAATTGTTGACCGACACGAAGGATTTAGAATTATTACTGATAAAATCCATACTAAAAGTAAAAGAAAATTGCTTTGGATAATTGGTATTCTTACTTTCTTTATGTCAGCAGTTTTAGACAATATGACAACAGCAATTGTTATTTGTGCACTACTTCGTAAACTTATTGCTGACAAGCATGACCGTTGGTTCTTCTGTGGAATTGTAATCTTAGCTGCTAATTCAGGTGGAGCATGGAGCCCAATAGGTGACGTAACAACCATTATGCTTTGGATAAAAGGAAATATTACTGCTATGGGTGTTATTATGGAAACATTTATTCCTTCATTAGTTTCTTTATTAGTTCCTTTAATTGCAGTAACATTTATGCTTAAAGGAAATGTTGAAAGACCTGAAGTAAGCGAGGATAATAAATTAGTAACTATAAGTTCAAAACAAAGTCTTTTAATCTTATGTTTGGGAGTTGGAGCATTACTTTTTGTTCCAGTATTTAAAACCATTACTCATCTTCCTCCTTATTTAGGAATTTTATTCGGATTAGGAATCCTTTGGGTTGTAACTGAAATTATGCATGTGTCTAATAAAGAAAACTATTCAAGACTTAATGTTTCTGCAATTATTACAAAAGTTGATGTCCCCTCTGTCCTTTTCTTCTTAGGAATTTTAATGGCAGTAGCTTGTTTGCAAACAGCTGGACATTTAGATTTGCTTGCAAAATCATTAGATAAATTAGGAAATATTTACATAATAGATATAATAATAGGTTTAGTTTCTTCCGTTGTAGATAATGTTCCATTAGTTGCAGCAGCTTTGGGAATGTATCCAGTTGCTGATGTAGGACATTTTGCAGTTGATGGTGCATTCTGGGAATTCTTAGCATATTGTGCTGGAACAGGTGGAAGTATTCTGATTATTGGTTCTGCAGCAGGAGTTGCAGTTATGGGAATGGAGAAGATTGACTTTATCTGGTATTTGAAAAAGATAACTATTTGGGCACTTTTAGGATACTTTGCAGGAGCAGGTACATTTGTATTGATAAGTAAATTTATTTTGCATACATAGGCAAAAAATTTATTTTAATTTTTTGAATTGTTCAAAGAAGCCCTACCGTTTGAAGCCTTAGAGTTTCTTTGAACAATTTTTTTTAATATTAAATGCAACTATTAACTAAAACAAAAAAACTATGAGCTATTTTATTTTAATGATTATATTGTTTGTTCTGGGTTATGCTTTCATTGCCTTAGAGCATCCATTAAAAATTAACAAATCGGCATCTGCTCTCTTATTGGCAGTTGTACTTTGGAGTGTATTCGCTCTTTTCGGAGATGGATTTGAACATTCAGAAATTATTTCACATCTTGGTGAAACTGCAGAAATTGTCTTTTTCCTTTTGGGAGCAATGACAATTGTTGAGATAATTGATTCTCATCAAGGATTTAAAATAATCACTGAAAAAATCAACACAACAAACAAAAGAAAACTATTGTGGATAATTAGTATCCTCACTTTCTTCATGTCGGCTGTTTTAGACAATCTAACAACAGCAATTGTTATGTGCGCTTTGCTTAGAAAACTTATTGGTGACAAACATGATCGTTGGTTCTTTTGTGGAATGGTTATTCTTGCAGCCAACTCTGGAGGAGCATGGAGCCCAATAGGTGATGTAACAACCATTATGCTTTGGATAAAAGGAAATGTAACAGCAATGAAAATTATTTTAGAAACATTCATTCCTTCTTTAGTTTCAATGTTAGTCCCTTTAACCATAATAACATTTGTTCTTAAAGGAGAAGTTAAAAGACCTGAAGCTATCGCAAAATCAAATCACGATATTCAAATATCAACAAAACAAAGTAATCTTATCTTCTTCTTGGGAGTAGGTTCTTTGTTGTTTGTTCCAGTATTCAAAACCATAACTCATCTACCTCCATACTTAGGAATATTTTTAGGATTAGGAGTTTTGTGGGTAGTTACTGAAATAATGCATAAATCTAACTCTAATAATTATTCCAAACTTAATGTACCAGCAGTTTTATCTAAGATTGATATGTCTTCAATTCTATTTTTTGTTGGGATACTTATGGCAGTCGCATGTTTGCAAACAGCAGGTCACTTAGATTTGCTTTCAAAATCATTAGACAAGATTGGAAATATATATATTATAAACATACTTATTGGAATGATTTCTGCAATTGTTGATAATGTCCCTCTTGTTGCAGCAGCAATAGGTATGTATCCCGTTGCAACACCAGAAATGATAGAAGTAAATCCAGAGCTTTATCATTTTGCAGTTGATGGAGCCTTTTGGGAATTCTTAGCATATTGTGCAGGAACAGGAGGAAGTCTTTTAATTATCGGTTCAGCAGCAGGAGTTGCTGTAATGGGAATGGAAAAGATAGACTTTATATGGTATTTAAAAAAGATTTCACTTTGGGCACTGTTAGGCTATTTGGCAGGAGCAGGAGTTTTTGTAATTATAAGCAAGTTTATACTTCATACATATACTATATTGTTAAATATAAATGTGGGGTAGATCAGAAAGATGATTTACCCCTTTTTTATTTACTAAAGAAAGATAAAAGCAATTTTGTAAAGGAAAAAAAGGTGGACTTTAGCAAAATTGAAAATTCAGTATAATAATTTGATATATATGATATTGTAGCGTTTTTGGTAGGAGCAGTAGGAGGTAAAAGTGAATTTAGAAAGTTCTATACAAAAATATTTTAAAAATAATATGCATAATAGAATTGTAAGAAAGTTTTCAAAAACACATTTTACCTCCTACTACCCCTACCAAAAACCTTCTAATAAACTATAATTCAGCAAAAAACGCATTTAGCAAAAATACTATTTACCCCCACCTTTTACTCTAATTTAATAACTTTGCTAACTCCTTATTCTAATTTACTAACTTCTTATTCTATTTTAATAACTCTTTATTCTAATTTGCTAACTCCTTATTCTAATTTGGTGAAATAAGATTTAATTTTACTGAAACGCTGTTTTAATTTACTAACTCTTTACTTTAATTTTTTCTTTCTTTACTTTATTTTAATGAAGTAAGGTTTTATTTTGTCTAATCCATATTTTCTTTTTCCATAAAAAGATTCATCAATTATAATAAGATAGATAGAATTTAGTCAATGATGATTTTAATTGAATATTTTAATCTGCTTGTAAAATAATTTCTTACCTTTGAAGATTAAAAGAAAAAGTTAATTATGAATTAATACAACTATGAGAATAAAAATTATATCTTTTATTATAGTATTATTGCTTTGTGAGAGTTTTCTCTTTGGGCAATCAGATTGGGAAATGGTAAATAATATTTATATTACTTTTTCACAGTATGCTGAAGAACCTACAAGTTTGAAGGATTTTAATTTGAAAGGAAAAGTAAAGTCTTTCACTCGTGAATGCTTCCAAAAAAATCCTATGAATAATAAAGATACAATTCTTTATAGCATTGATAAATATAAATTTAATCCTTCTGGCTTTATAACATTTATTGAAACGAAATACATAGATAAGTCAATTAATGATAAATATAATTTTACTTACGATAAAGAGGATAGGCTTATTAATCTTAAGTATCAAAGAAAAGATTCTGAGATTATTGAAAATGATTATTATTATCAAAGTAATAAATGCAATAAGATTGTTGTTTTGTGTGGTAAAGCGATGTTTAGATATCAAACTTATGATTATGATACTATCCAAAATACTCTTTTAATAAATAATTATGATAGTAAGGATTCTCTATATTCAAGTAACAAACTTGTTTATGATAAAAACAATCGTTTAATAATTGCTGATGGGGAAAAGATTGCTAAATATAGATATGATAAAAATAATAATTTAATCTATATGAAAGAATTTGACAACATTTATAAATGGAAATATGACAAAGAAAATAGATTGATAAAAGAATCAACATACTACAATAGTAAATTATATAGAGAAATGACTTTTTATTATGATAGTGTTAGGAATGTTTACAAAACTTCAAAAATTGTAAATCCTAATTACTATGGTAGAATAGTTGATGTTAAAGAGAAAACGATATTTGATGATAAAGGTAAAATTAAGGAAATTAAAAGACATTATAATAATCAAGTTTCAAAAAATAGATTTAAATATAACGATTATGGTTTATTGATTGAAGAAACTTATAAATCAAAAGATGATAAAGATTGTTATAAATTTGAATATACTTATGACTCAAATCATGCTTTGATTGAGAAAAGGAAATTTGAAAAAGATATTTATAACAGGAATTGGATAAAATCTAAAAAACTAAAATTAAGTAAGACCGAAAAATATTTTTTTGATGAAAAAAATAGGAATAATGTAATTATAACTTATTCAAGTGATAATTCTATTTATAGTAAAGATAGTATTTTTTATATAAACGATTCTCTTAAAGGAATCCACAACACATATACTTATGACCTTTTTCTCTCCCCTTTTTATTTGTCAAAATCTGATACTTTTAAATATGATAATAAAAATAGATTGATAAGTCATTCATATTGGGATTTGAATGAAAGAAAAGTTAAGGATTTTACCTACAATGCTTCTGATAGTATAATTTATATTAGAGAAAAACGATTAAATAATAGAGATTCCATTCCCACCATTCGATTCATGAAACGAACTTATAACTCTGAAGGTTTATTGGTTGAAGAAGAAAACACAATAGATTATATTTTTAAAATATTTAGTTATGATGAAAAAGGAAGGCTTAAAGTTATAACTGACAAAAATGATAATAATGATATTCAAATATTCTATTATAGTAAAAAAGGAAAGGTAGTAGAAAAATATTATTTCCCTGACGGCAAATACAATTGGAAAGAAAATCCAATAGTTGTCTTTTATAATTACGATAAATTTGGTAATAGAATAAATGATGGATATAGAGATTGTAAATGCAGATATGAATATTATGAATAAGATTAAAAAGATAAGCTTATTGGTATGCTTATTAATTACCAATTTGGTTTTTGCTCAAGATAAAACAAATGCAAAACTAATTGAGTTTAAGGAACGTAATGCTAAAAGACTTACTTATTGGCAACTTGATAGTTTGAGAGATAGGGGTGCCTATATTGAGAATTTTATGGATTGTATAAGAGTAGATACTATTGATGTCGCAACAGATTCTTTAAGGTGGTCTGAATATCTTATAGAAGTGGAAATTATTAATAATGATGAATGTCCAGAGTTTGATTCAATTGATTATAAATTCTATAAGATAAAAGTAAAGAGCTTTCTCCAATATTTTACCAATGAATTTACTCCTCCAAAAAAAATTAAAAGAATTGAATACTTAATGTTACCTAAAAACTTAAAGCTAAAGAAGAGAAAAAGTTATTACATTTTAGTTGAGAGTTATGGAAGTCCAAAATATTTAAATTATATTAGTAGAGTAAGTCCAAGGAGTATTTTTATTGATACAAGAACACTCACTAATGGGACAAATTTTAACAATCCAGATAAAAACATAGACAAAAATTTTAAAGAATATAAGAAATGCATAAAAAGGAAGAGATGTAACAGAATTAATTCAAGTGATTAATATATAAAGTATAACTAATTATTGAATAATGAGTTTATTCCAAATAATCTGCTATTTTAATAATCTTGGTTATGGTCAACTTGGTAAAAACCCCTATAAAATGAACTCTTACCAAAAGTTTAATAGTGGTGGGTAACCCAAAAATGAAATTTTTGGGTTTACACTCACACACTTTGCTATTAAAAATTATTCTTTGTCAATTGTTTTTAATTGTTTTGACTTTTTTTGAGAATGAAAGAGGGGTAAACTTCTTAACGATTAAAATTTACAGTTTTTAGCTTAAAAATCATGTTATTTTTTTCAGGAAAAAATACTAATGAAAACTATTTAATTTTTAAATTTGCAAAAAGAATCTAATTTCAAAACAAATTTATTATGATAAGTTTTACAGTAGCTATTATACTCTTAGTTCTTGGGTATATTTTCTATGGAGCCTTTGTAGAAAAAGTTTTTGGGGCAAATAATGATATTAAAACTCCTGCAATCACAAATCCTGATGGGGTTGATTATGTTCCAATGTCATGGTGGCGAATTTTCTTAATTCAGTTTTTGAATATTGCTGGTTTAGGACCAATATTTGGAGCAATTATGGGAATTATGTATGGCCCATCTGCTTTTCTTTGGATAGTTTTTGGCTCAATTTTTGGAGGTGCTGTTCATGACTATATTTCAGGTATGCTTTCAATTCGCCAAAAGGGAGCTTCTCTTCCAGAAATAATAGGTTCTCAATTAGGTGTTGGTGTAAAACAGTTTGTTAGAGTGTTTACTGTGGTTTTATTAATTTTAGTTGGTGCTGTTTTTGTTTCAGGTCCTGCTGGAATACTTAATAGCATTATACCTAATATTTCAATTCTTTGGTGGGCAGTTATTGTTTTTATTTATTATGCATTAGCAACACTTTTACCAATAGATAAATTAATAGGAAGATTCTATCCAATTTTCGGATTTTGCTTGTTATTTATGGCTGCAGGTATTTTATTTGCAATTTATTACAATTCAGCTCCTATTCCAGAAATATGGAATGGAATTGCTAATCAGGAGCCAAAACATTTGCCAATATTCCCAATGATGTTTATCTCTATTGCTTGTGGAGCTATATCTGGTTTTCATGCAACTCAATCTCCTTTAATGGCTCGTTGCGTAAAAAATGAAAAAACTGGTAGAAGAATATTTTATGGAGCAATGATTGCAGAAGGTATTATTGCTTTAATCTGGGCAGCAGCAAGATCGGAAGAGCG